>Ga0308016_10001338_pt1 | contig 12319 bp, 15 predicted proteins | sample Neamet233_FD_203129 | JGI IMG/M metagenome (GOLD analysis project Ga0308016, IMG submission 203129) | Marine microbial communities from water near the shore, Antarctic Ocean - #233 | ecosystem: Environmental > Aquatic > Marine > Unclassified | place: Southern Ocean | collected 2014-07-28
AGATATAGTGAATAATGATAAATCTTATGCTAATATTGCTGCTTTATTGATTCATGTGGCAAAAATCGACGAAAATTATGAAGATAAAGAAAAAGAGATTATTAAAAAAACTTTAATTGAATTGGGTGCAACAGTTTCAAATATAGATAAATTAATTGCAGATGCGATAGTTATAGAAGAAAATTCAAACCAAATACTAAATTTCACAAGAGAGGTAAAAAATGCCCCTGAATCAGATAAAATTAGAATTATTGAGTCTTTATGGAAAATTATTTATTCAGATGATAACGCAGACATCTATGAAACAAACTTAATGAGAAGACTTGCTGGTTTATTATATATAGATGCTAAAATAATGGGTGACTTAAAAGAAAAAATAAAACAAGAATTAAAAAAATGACCTACCTTGTGAATGACAAATGTATTAAATGTAAATTAATGGACTGTATTGAAGTTTGTCCAGTTGATTGTTTTTATGAGGGCAAAAATATGGTTGTAATTAAACCGGATGAGTGTATAGATTGTGGCGTTTGCGAGCCAGAATGTCCAGTTGATGCTATAGTTGCAGATACTGAATCTGGTAGCGAAAAATGGCTTGAAATGAATACTAAATATTCTGAAGTTTGGCCAAACATAACTATTAAAAAAGATCCTCCTGAGGATCATGAAAAGTATAAAAATGAAGAAAACAAGTACGACAAATATTTTAGCGAAAATCTTTAAAAAAAATCCTGAAAAAAAAGTAAAAAAAAATGCGGCTACTAAAGCGGTTAAAAAAACTAAATCTAAAATAGTTAAAAAAATTATTTCTAAAGTAAAACCTAAAACTGCTAAGTCTAAAATAGTTAAATCAACTATAAAAAAATTTAAAAAAGGTCATAAAAAATTCGCACCAGAAAAAGTAGAAGTTACTAATAATTTAAGAATTTCAAAAAGTAATGAAATTAAACCTGAAATTAAAAAAGTAAAAAGACAAGAAACAGAAAAAAGAGAATACAAAGTTAAGGATTATGTTGTTTATCCCAAACATGGTGTTGGTCAAATTACTGAATATAAAAAAATTAACATTGGTGGAATTGATATTGAGACATATGTTCTTAAATTTGAAAAAGATAAAGCAAATGGAATGGTTCCAGTCAACAAACAGTCTCATCTTAGACCACTTGCAACTATCAATCAGGTAAATAAATGTATAACTATTTTAAAAGGTAAACCGAAAATTAAGAGATCTATGTGGAGTAGAAGAGCTCAAGAATATGAGGCAAAAATTTCTTCAGGAAAAATTTATGAACTAGCCGAAGTTGTCAGAGATTTAAATAAAGGTGACGATCTACTGGTTGATCAATCTTATAGTGAAAGACAACTTTTCGAAAAAGCTTATGAAAGAGTCTTATCAGAATTTCAAATAGTCTTGGGGGTATCAATGGAGGATACGCAAAAAAAATTAGACAAAGCATTAAAGAGAAACCTAGAGGGACAAGCAAATGCTATTGCTGTACCTGTTAAGCCTGTAGAACCAGTGGCATCTGAAGCCGAACCCACTACTGATACTGAAGATTAAAATTTAGACAAAAAAAACGCCTCTCACAAAAATGTTGTGAGAAGCGTTTTTTGAAAAGACTAAGATACTATCTTTTTCTTTTCTTCGCTTTTTTAGCTTTTTTAGCTTTTTTCTTAGTTTTCTTTTTAGCTTTTTTAGCTTTTTTCTTTGTAGCCATCTTTAGCTCCCTGTTTAAGTTAAACGAATCAAAGTGATTCGTTGTTAACTTATTTTTATTTTTTTATGTAAGTGATGTCAAATCTTTAATTAAAGAATAATTTAATATTTTTTCTATAATAATTTTTTAATTTTTATTTTTACTGAGTAAAAAAGTTATATTTTATGCGACTTATAATCATCTTAAAAATAAATTTAAAAAAGTTTTTCAAGTTCTATTTTGAAATTTTTTACAATTTTATATCTTTTTAATTTTAAAGTAGGTGTCATCATATTGTTTTCAATTGTGAATTCATCTTTAATTACAAAAAACTTTTTTATTTTTTCTATTTTACAAAAATTTTTATTTATTTTATCTATCTCTTGTTGAATTTGCTCTTCTTTAATATTTTTATGCTTCTGACTTAAAACTATCAAAGCAACTAAGTAAGGTTTGTTATCACCATAAACTAAACTTTGTTCAATAAAATCAGATTTATTTAGATCGTTTTCAATTTTAATTGGTGAAATATTTTCTCCACCAGGAGTTATTATAATGTCTTTTTTTCTATCTGTTATTTTTAAGAATTCTCCTTCAAATTCTCCAATATCACCAGTGGATAACCAACCATTTTTTAAAACTTTTTTAGTTTCTTGTTCATTTCTCCAATAACCAAGCATAACATTTTCACCTTTAACAAGTATCTCACCATCATCTGCAATTTTGACTAAATTTCCCTTGAAAGGTCTCCCAACTGTCTCAACTTTAATTTCATCTATATCATTACAGCTTACCACTGGTGATGTTTCTGTTAAACCATATCCTTGTAATGTTGGTAAGCCAACGGCGTTTAAGAATGAACCTACTTCTTTATCCAAAGCTCCACCGCCTGAAATAAATGCCTTTAAGTTTCCACCAAATTGATCTTTAATTTTTTTTCTTACCAATTTTTCACAAATAAAATCAGCAATATTTTCTATTAATGAAAATGACTTTTTATCTAATTTTTTTCTACCTAAATTAACTGTCTGGTTGACTAAAAGTTTTTTTAACCCTTTATTTTTATTAAATATTGTATTAATTTTTTGATGCAGATTATGATAAAACCTTGGAACTGCTGTCATTATTTCTGGTGAGCAATCTCCCATATTTTTAATTAACTTATCTATGCTTTCTGCATAAAACACTCTTGCCGCAACTACTATTTGCACAAACTGAACAGTGTGCTCATATGAATGAGAAAGCGGAAGCCAAGTTAAAAACTTTGGTTTATTAGAAATAAATTTTTTTAGCAAACTATAGGATCCTTCACAATTATTAAGAATTCCTCCATGGCTTAACATAACACCTTTTGGGTTTCCCTGGGTACCAGAAGTGTAAATTATACAAGCAACATCTTTTCTTTGAGTTTCTAAATCAAAGAAATTTAAATAATTACATTTCTCCTTCTTAAAGATTTCATTAGTTTCTATATATAATTCTTTATTATAATTATCGATATGTTCAAAAAAGATTATTTTTTTTATAAATTTTTTTTTTGGTATAATATTTTTAATTTTTTTAAACTGTATTTTGTCTGAAATAATAAGAATTGTTGGAGTGCAGTCGTCAATTATGTATTCATAGTCTCTTTCAGAGTAAGTTGTGTACGCAGGAACTGTTATTCCACTTGAAAGCATGATAGAAAGATCCGCTATCATCCATTCTGGTCTATTTTCTGATATCAACAAACATCTATCACCTTTTCTAATATGTTTTGATAACTCTTCTGATAATTTATTTATATTTAAATAAACATCTTCCCATGAGTATTTTTTTTTTGGCTCTTTTAAAGATTGTAAAAAAATACTTTCCTTATCCTGTCTTAGATATTGTTCATAAAATAACGCTAATAAATTGTTAGTTTTTTCTATTTGCATAACATATTGGTGGGCGAAGAGAGAATCGAACTCTCACTTTTTGCAAAACACGATTTTGAGTCGTGCGCGTCTACCAGTTCCGCCATTCGCCCTAAATTTTTCATTATTATAACTATAAAATTAAATAGTATAAGAACTTAATTTATATTAAAACCAAAAAATGTTTAATGAATTATATCAAAAATCTTTAAAACTTGCTGCACACAAGAGTTCAAAAGTGTTTCTAGCGATTGTATCTTTTGTGGAAAGTTCTTTTTTTCCTATACCACCTGATGTCATGATCGTTCCTATGGTCATTGCTAAAAAAAAAGATTATTTAAAAATATTTATAATTGCTACACTTTTTTCTACTTTAGGTGGCGTATTGGGGTACTTTATTGGCTCTTATTTTTTAGATTTTGGAATGAGCGTTGTGGGTTTTTATGGCTATGAGGATAAAGTTCTTAATCTTAAAGACAATCTAACAATGGGTACCGGACTTTATATTTGGCTAGCTACTTTATTTCTTGCTGGTTTTACACCCCTACCATTTAAAGTATTTACAATAACTAGCGGCATGATTGGTTTTAATTTACTCATATTCTTATTTATTTGTTTAATCTCTAGAGGCTTAAGATTTTTCATTATTTCTTACTTCTCGTTTAAATTTGGTGATACTTTTAATAAATTTATGACAACAAAAGCTGCAATGTGGTTTACAATTTTAGGAATTGCAATTGTATTAATTTTTGGTGTGATATATTTTATTGTTAAATAATATGTCTCAAATTAAAAATAAAATAATACTTAACTTAATACTGTTATTTAGTATTTTTGCTATCATGACAGCATACTTTATTCAGTATATATTGAGTCATCAACCGTGCAATTTGTGCTTGATTGAAAGAATACCTTATTTTTTTTCAATAATAATTATATTAGTTTGCTTATTTTCTAACAAATTTGAAAAAGTTACTTTAATAATTTTAAGCTTAACATTTTTTAGTGCAACTTTATTATCGTTTTATCACTTTGGAATTGAACAAGGATTTATTAAAGAATCCTTAGCTTGTGATTTAAATAGTCCAAGTAATGAACTATCAAAAAAAGCTCTTTTAAATCAACTAAAAGAGATGCCTGTAAACTGTAAAGATGTGACTTTTAAAATTTTTGATTTATCCCTTGCGACTTTTAATATTTTTATCTCTTTAATGCTAAGTGCTATAACAATAAAACTTTTTTTAACTTATGAAAAAAACTGATAAAAATAAAGTAAAAGAATTTATTAGAGTCGATCATGCTGGAGAGCGTGGTGCAATCAAAATTTATGAGGGACAACTATTAGCACTCAACACATTTATAAAAGATGATAATTTAAAAAAAAAAATTGAAGAAATGAAAATTCATGAAAAGGAACATTGTGATTATTTTGAAAATGAAATTAAAAAAAGAAATATTGAACCTACAAAGTTTTTACCTTTATGGGATGTACTTGGATTGGGTCTGGGTTTCGGTTCAGCAATATTAGGAAAAAAAGCTGCTATGCTTTGTACCGCTTCGGTTGAAGAGGTTATAGACAAGCATTATTCAAATCAAATCAAAGAATTAGAGAATGATGAAAAAAGATTAAAAGATAAAATTATTAAATTTAGAGAAGATGAATTGCACCATAGAGATATAGCATATAAAGAAGGGGCAACAAAAAAAGGTGTATACTCAATTTTAGATAAAATAATTAAAACGGGTTCAAAAATTGCAATTAATATATCTGAAAAAATATAATTAAGCCTCTAACTCAACATCCCAATACAGATAATCCATCCAACTCTTATGTAGAAAGTTTGGTGGAAAGTGTTTACCATTTTTATGTAAATCTTCTGTTGAGGGTTGATAGGGTTCTTGGTTTAGTATCAGATCTGAGTTTTTTAATAACCTGCCACCTTTTTTAACATTGCAGGTAGAGCAAGCCGTTACAACATTATCCCAATTTGTTTGTCCTCCTTTAGACCTTGGTAATAAATGATCGAAAGTAAGTTCTTCACCACTTGCACAGTATTGACAAGAAAACCTATCTCTTAAAAAAACATTAAATCTTGTAAAGCTAGGGTTGGCCTGAGGTTTAATAAAACTTTTTAAAGCAATTACACTTGGTAGCCTCATATTAAATGATGGGCTTCTAATTATTCTATCGTAATTATTGATTATAGTTACTCTATCCAAAAAAACTGACTTTACTGAGTCTTGCCAGCTCCATAAGGAGAGTGGATAATAACTTAAAGGTCTATAGTCAGCATTTAAAACTAATGCTGGGCATTTTTCTAAAGAAAGATTTTGTTCATCAAAATTCATTATAATAAAACTTTAGCTGAAATGAATTATTTTATCAATGAATAGAAGTTTCATTTTTAATTTAAAATTAATTAAACTTTAAAATTATTTTTTATATAATTTAATGCTATGCTTAATGCTTCAACTGAAATATGATGTTCACAGTTCTTCATCATTTTTGTCTCAATCTCAATATGATTTCTAATTAAAAAATCTTTAGCCTCTAATAAAAAAGTTGGTGAAACTACCTCATCTTTATCTCCATGTACTAAAAGCATTTTCGTTGAAGAAGTTTTTCTTTTACCAAGGTCTTCCTGATTTATTATTTTTCCAGAAAAACCAACAATACAATTATAATTTTCACTACTTATTAGTCCTAAATTTATAGACATCATACAACCTTGACTAAAACCAGATAAACAAAGTTGTGAATTTTTTAAACTATATTCATTTTTTATTTCTTCGATAAATTGCTTAAGCTTTATTTCCGCTTTTTTAGACTGCTCTAAAATATATTTTGGATCGTCTCTAGTTAAATCAAACCATTGGTAACCAGTTGGATTTATTGCACATTTTTCGTGTGCGTTAGGACATAAAAAAATAGTGTTAGGCAGAAACCTTTTCCAATTTTGCGTTAAAATACTTATGTCCTTTCCATCTCCACCATATCCATGAAGTAAAATAACTGCATGCTTAATTGATATATCTTTTTCTGGTTTTATAATTGTAGTTGTCAGGCAAAATGTCATAGATGTTTTTATTATGTTTTTTTATATAAAAAAACACTCTACAACATAATTATGATTTCTGGAATATTAGTTAAAATTTTAGGCATAGTCCTTTTAATAGTTGTTGCTGTTGTGTTAATTCTAGGAATTGGAACCTTGTTTAAAGGTGGAGAGACTAGTAAAAAATATTCAAATAAATTAATGCAATACAGGGTACTTTTTCAATTTATAGCTATAATTGTTTTGGTATGTTTTGCTTATTTTTTTAAAAATTAATTATAATTTTTTAACCAATTAATAAATTTCTCATCCTTAAAATCAATAGACCCAATAATTCGAGCAAATTCTTCACCTTCTTTATTAAATAAAATAGTTGTGGGAATCCCCCTTAAGGAAAATTTTTTTGCTAAAGTAATAGGTGCATCAAAATAAATATTTAAGTTTTTAATACCTAGTTCTTTAAAAAAAAATTCTGATTTAGATATATCTTCTTGATCAATATTTATTGGGAAGATTTTTAAATTACTTAGATTATCATTTGATTGGAGATCATCTAAAGATGGCATCTCTTTTTTACAGGGAGCACACCATGTTGCCCAAAAATTTAAGATTACCAGTTTTCCTTTAAAATCAACTAAATCAATGTTTTTTTGGTATATATCTTTAAAGGTTACTTCTTTGTATGTTTTTGGACTTTTCATTAAAACTAAATTTTTTAAGTCAGGTTTTTCTAAGGCATAACTAAAATTGGTAGTTATTAGATAAATAAATATTATTAATAATTTCATACTAAATATGTATAATTAATTATCATGGTAAAAAATAAAAACAATAGAGCAATATGGAGTTCAAGAATAAAAAGGGATGCCTCAACATTATTTCAAAAAGTAGGCAACTCAATAGATGTTGATAAAAAGCTTTTTAAAGAAGATATCTTGGGATCAATTGCACATGTTGAAATGTTATTTAGGCAGAAAATTATTTCTTTTAAAATTAAGAATAAGATAATTTATGGACTAAATAAGATTGAAAAAGAAATTTTAAAAAATAAATTTGAATATAATAAGAAATATGAAGATATTCACATGAATATCGAGAAAAGATTATTTCAAATCATAGGTGAAGAGGCGGGATACGTTCACACCGCAAGATCTAGAAATGATCAAGTGATCACTGATTTTAAAATGTGGACTACATCCGCTACTAAAGAAATTAATAGAAATTTAGATAATATTATAAAGACAATTCTTAAAATTTCTGAAAAAAACATTGAAACAATAATGCCGGGTTTTACACACCTAAAAAATGCTCAGGCAGTATCATTTGCACATTATTTAATGGCTTATGTCGAAATGTTTACTAGAGATAAAAAAAGATTTTCTTATAATTTAGAAAGTTTATCGGAATGTCCTCTTGGTGTTGCAGCTTTAACAGGTACTTCTTTTAATATAGATAGAAATTTTACCTCAAAAAAATTAGGATTTAAAGAACCAACAAATAACTCAATAGACACTGTTGCTGACAGAGATTTTGTTTTAGATTTTCTATATAGTGTATCTGTTTGTTCTATGCATATTTCAAGAATAGCAGAGGAGTTAATTATTTGGAACTCGGATGGTTTCAATCTAATTACTCTTTCAGATAAAGTTGTTACTGGTTCGTCAATAATGCCTCAGAAAAAAAATCCTGATTTATTAGAATACTTGAGAGGTAAAACGGGCTCAACATATGGAAATTTATTTTCCATGTTAACAATTCTCAAAGGTCTACCAATATCTTATTTTAAAGACCTTCAGGATGATAAGGAGATATTATTTAAATCTGATGAAATTCTTAATAACTGTATTGCAATTCTGACTGAAGTTTTAAAAAATTTAAAACCTAATAAACAAAAAATGTTAGATCTTGCAGACTCTGGCTATATTACAGCCACAGATTTGGCTGATTATCTTGTTAAAAATCACTCAATGCCATTCAGGAAGGCATATCAAACTACGACTTTGATTGTTAATTTTGCAGAGAGAAAAAACAAAAAATTAAATAATTTGAGTATTGAAGAATTAAGAAGAATTGAACCTAAGCTTTCAATTGGAGTATTAAAGGTATTTGACATAAAAAATTCAGTAAATTCAAAAACATCTTACGGTGGAACATCTTTTGATAATATCAAAAAAATGATAATGAAATATAAAAAAATATAAAATGATAAAAAAATTAATTCTAGTTTCTATATTTTGCTCTTTACTCTTCTCATGTGGGAAAAAAGGAGATCCAGAATATAAAGTGACTAAAAATAATATTCTTATATTTAGGATTTAATGAAATATATAAATAAAAAATTTTCAATCGAAAAGGTTAAAGTTCAAGATATTGCTAAAAAATTTGGCACTCCTATATACTGCTATTCATACAAACAATTAAAAGAAAATATAAGTAATTTTAAAAAAAGCTTTAAATCGTTTTTTCCCCTAATATGTTTTGCAATAAAATCTAATACTAATGTAAATCTGATTGGAGAAATCAGAAAACTGGGATTGGGTGCGGATGTAGTTTCAATGGGAGAATTAATGCTGGCTCTTAAGGCTGGCATAGACCCAAAAAAAATAGTTTTTTCAGGAGTTGGAAAAACATCCAATGAAATAAGTTATGCAATTGATAAAAAAATTTTATTGATAAACGCTGAGTCTAAAGGTGAAATTAATGAAATCGAGAGAATTGCTAAATCTAAAAAAAAAATCATAAATTTTGGTATTAGATTAAATCCAAATACAGATGCAAAAACTTTAAAACAAATTTCAACTGGAAAAAAAGAAAATAAATTTGGTGTAGACGAAAAAACATTTTTAAATCTTGTTAATTATTCTAAATTATCAAAAAATATTAATCTTAAATGTTTAAGCGTTCATATAGGAAGCCAAATTCTTGATCATAAACCATATGAAAAAATGCTTAAAGTAGTGGATAAGATTATCAAAAAAAGTAATCACAAATTTGAGTTTATTGACCTCGGTGGTGGTATGGGAATATCTTATGAAAAAAACAATAAAAAACTCAATTATCAAAAATATAATATTGCTATAAAGAAGTTTTTAAAAGATCATAAATCTAAAATCATATTTGAACCAGGTAGATCAATAGTTGGCAATATAGGCACACTCATTTCAAAAGTTATTTATATAAAAGAGAATGATAAAAAAGACTTCATTATATTAGATGCTGCAATGAATGATCTTATGAGGCCAGCATTATACGGTGTGAACCATAAAACTTTACCTGGAATAAAAACAAATCAAACCTCAAAAAAAATTTATGAGTTTGTTGGACCAATTTGTGAAAGTACTGACAAATTTACAACCTTAAAAAGATTTCAAAAACTAAAGGAAAAGGACCTTGTTATAATGTGTGATGTTGGAGCTTATGGAATGTCATTAAGCTCAAACTATAATGTTAGGCCAAAGCCAGCAGAAATATTAATCAAAGGCTCTAAAATTAATGTCATTAAAAAAAGACAAAAACTAGAAGACTTAATTTAGTTTTTGATTAAAATGATAAGAAATCTTTTATTTTCTCTTTTCTTTTTTACTGGAATTATTTTTATTTCAATAATATTCCTTCCAGCAATTTTTTTACCTAAGAAGATAGTTTTATTTGGTGGAAAAATTATGGGATACTGGGCTTCTTTTTGTTTAAAATTTTTTTTATTAACTAAAATAATTATCAAAGGTAAGGAAAATATAATTAAAGATCAAAAATTTTTTATAGCAGCTTCTCATCAGTCAATGTTCGAAACTTTTTTTTTACAAACAATTTTCAATTCCCCTGTGTTTATTTTAAAAAAAGAGTTACTAATGATACCTATATTTGGATGGTATCTTAAAAAAATTGGCTCCATATCTATTAAAAGAAATAAAGTTACAAAAGAAAATCTTAGTTTTTTTAATAATATATTAAAACAAATTAATTTATCAAACAGGCCTTTAATAATTTTTCCACAGGGCACAAGATTACCACCTAAAGACAGAACGCCTTTTAAAAAAGGTTCTAGTAGAATCTATGAAGAGCTAAAAATTTCATGTCAACCAATAGCAATTAACTCTGGTAATACTTGGCCAAAAAGAGGTTCTAAAAAAATTAATACAGTTTTAACTATATCAATCTTAAAAGCTATTGAGCCCGGATTAGAAAAAGAAATTTTCTTAAAAAAATTAGAGAATATTATCTACTCTGAGCTAGACATTTTAAATTAACCTTTCATAGGCATTACAACAAAAATGCTATCAAAATCACCCGGGTCTTTAATTAAAGCTGGGGAACCGGTGTCATTAAAATAGACTTCAATTTTATCTCCATCAAGCTGTGAAGCAACATCAATCAAATACCTAGAGTTAAAACTAATTTCTAAATCATGCTCAAATTTTACGTTTAGACTTTCTTTTCCATCACCACTATTAGTATTGTTAACAGATAAATTTAAAACGTCTTTTGATAAATTAAATTTTACTCCATCTTTTTTATCTGACGAAACTGAGGCAACCCTATCAACGGAGTCTAAAAATAACTTTAAATCTATCTCTAATTTTTTTTGATTATTTTTCGGTATCACTTGAATATAATTTGGGAACTTACCATCAATCAACTTAGAAATTAAAATACTATTATTAAATTCAAATTTAATTTTAGATTTAACATTTGAAATTTTTACATCTCCATCATAGCTCTCTAACAAAGAACACAGTTGAAATATCGTTTTTTTAGGCAGTATAATTGGTTCAAAATCTACTTTTTGATCTAATCTTGTTTTGGATATTGACATTCTATGACTATCTGTAGCCGCTGCTGTTAAAAAAAACTTATCTTCAGTTTCGGTTTGGTGAAAAAAAATTCCACTTAAGTAGTGTCTTGTTTCATCATTAGAAACAGAGAATTTACACTTATTTAGCAATTTTAATAATTGCTTAGATTTTAAAGAAAACTCATTTTGATTAAAATTTTCATCCGTTAATGGAAATTCAGACGCACTAATACAATTTAAATTAAAAACTGACTTCTCTGATTCAACTTGAAGCTTACTAACATCTGTTAAAGATAGATTGATTTTTTTTCCTGAAGAAAACTTTCTTATAATATCATACATGATTGATGAAGTAGTAGTTGTGCTTCCTTCTTCAACAACTTCTATATTGTTAATTTGATGAATGAATATTAGGTCTAAGTCTGTTGCAGTAATTGTTAAACTTGAATTACCGGCATTTAATAAAACGTTTGATAAAATTGGAAGTGTGCTTCTTTTTTCTATTACACCCTGACAATAATTCAGTGCCTGTTGAAGGTCTTGTTGGTTAACGTTAAATTTCATTTTCTTTAGTATACAATATTTGATTTTTTAAGTTATTAATATTGTTAGTCATTTCTGGATCTTTTTCCTTCAATTTTTCAATTGTTTTAACAGAATGTATGATTGTTGTATGATCTCGATTAGAGAATTCTCTGCCTATTTCTGGTAAAGATTTAGAGGTTAATATTTTAGTTAAATAAATTGCAATTTGTCTTGGTCTAACCAAATATCTTGATCTTCTTGGGGATAGCATCTCATTTTTACTTATTTTAAAGAATTTACAAACAATGGATTGGATTAAGTCAATTGTTACTTTATTTTCACCTATATTTA
>Ga0308016_10001340_pt1 | contig 12293 bp, 10 predicted proteins | sample Neamet233_FD_203129 | JGI IMG/M metagenome (GOLD analysis project Ga0308016, IMG submission 203129) | Marine microbial communities from water near the shore, Antarctic Ocean - #233 | ecosystem: Environmental > Aquatic > Marine > Unclassified | place: Southern Ocean | collected 2014-07-28
CGCTCTACCAGTGATTCGGATTCAAGCGATCAATCAGGTCGCTCTACCAGTGATTCGGATTCAAGCGATCAATCAAGCCGATCTACCAGTGATTCGGATTCAAGCGATCAATCAGGTCGCTCTACCAGTGATTCGGATTCAAGCGATCAATCAGGTCGCTCTACCAGTGATTCGGATTCAAGCGATCGATCGGCAAGCGGATCAGATGCATCTGAAGGGTCAGATAGTAGCGATCAATCGGGGCGCGCAAGAGGATCTGACGCTAGTAAGAGTGAAGGTAGAAGCAGGCAATCAGAAAAATCTAGCAGTGACTCTGACTCCAGTGAAGGAACAGATATTAGTGATCAGTCACCTGCTAGCGATTCAGATTCCAGTGATCAGTCAGGTCGAGGCTAAGTTTTACGAATATGAGACATGAAAGATGGCATCAAAATCCACTTTCTTGCTTAATTGGCCAAATTTCCACTGAGGATTTTTTCTCTAACTATCATGAGCAGAAAGCTCTCCACTGTGAGCACAGTGAAATAAACCACTTTGATGAGCTTCTGTCGATAGACAGGATCGATGAAATTATAGCAACTACCGAACTGCCTCCAACTTCGGTTCAAATGGCTAGAAAAAAACCTCCTATAGATAGGTCCTTCTATACGTTCAAAAATGGCAATATAGATAGGGGGGCGGTGATTAACCATTACCAAAATGGGGCAACGATAATACTTCCGCAGCTACAGCTTGCCGATGAAAAACTGGCTCAATTTTGTCGTTCTCTAGAAAAACAGCTCTCTTGTAAAGTCCAAACTAATATCTATCTGACTCCAGCCAGCGCTCAGGGGTTTAGTACACATTATGATGACCATGATGTGTTTATCATTCAAATTTCCGGTAAAAAGAAATGGCGCCTCTACCAAAAGCCAATAGATAATCCATATAGTGGCGAAAAATTTAAGGCTGGCGATTATGAGCCAGGGGCTCTAGAACAGGATTTTATTCTTAAAGCCGGCGACTGCGCTTATATCCCAAGAGGCCTAATGCATGATGCTACTAACATGGGCGATGAGCCTTCTCTACATATAACGGTGGGATTGCTCGTAAAGAAGTGGGCTGACTTGATGTTGGAAGCCATGTCTGAGGTAGCCCTTAGAAACCCAAAGTTTCGACGCTCTCTTCCAGCTGGCTTCGCACTGGATGATTTTAATGTGGCAGATGCTAAGGAGTATTTTACCGAACTCGTTAATGAGTTTAGTGAAGACACCAACTTTGAAGAAGTTTTTGAATATTTTAAAGAAAGCTTTTTAAGGCTTCGCAGGCCAGACTATAGGAATCAACTCAATCTGGCGTTGTCGTCTTTGGATCAAGGCGACTCCTTCATCCGTCGAGCCAACCTGCAAGCATTGGTGAGATCAGATGGAAATGAAGTTATTGTGGTAGCAGGAGGAGGTGACCTTCATTTTATTGGAAACTCATTAAAAGGCATAAAAATAGCTTTGTCGGGCGAGCAATTTTCAATTGGAGCTTTTTCTGATATTTCAAAGAAACAAGCCGAATCTATAATCCATAAATTGAGCGCATTCGGATTAATCGAGAAAATAAGCCGCTAAGTCTCAATTTTATAGCACTTTCGAGACATCTCAAACCTATTATAGAATGAACGATTCAGGTCCGTTAATCTTTGCTAAGCGAAGGTCGGACAATCCTTTGCAGCCGGTTAGGAACATGGTCCAGCGTAACTGTTCCTCGAGTACTGAAATTTTTTCGATAACAGCCTCTGTGGATATTAGCGCTGATGCTAAAAATGGCTGAGCTAGCGCAGTCATTTCTGCGCCCAATCGAATACAGCGAGCGATATCTAGCCCATTACGAACACCTCCCGAGCCAATAAGTTTCAAAGTTGGGCATGCGGCATGAACTGCGGGTAGTATTTCCACTGTATCCATGCCCCAATCAATAAATGGGCCAGCGACTTCCCTCTCCCACTCAGATCCATTGCGATCTAATTCAATACTCGCCCAGTTAGTACCGCCGCGGCCAGCGACCTCAATCCATTTTATGCCCGCTCCCATTAATTTTTTGGCACTGGTCGGGCCTATTCCAGCACCGACTTCTTTTACGATCACCGGCACGCTGAGTTTGTCGGCACATTGATGAATGGCTTCTAGCACTCCGTTCCAATCACGGTCCCCATTTGGCTGGATGAGCTCCTGCAAGGGGTTTAAATGAATCATAAGCGCATTGGCTTCTATGGCATCTACAGCGCGCCGAGCTAAGTCCAAGCCGTGGTGTTGCAACTGAGTGGCGCCTAGGTTGCCAAGTAAAATAGCGGAGGGAGCACAGCGCCTTGCCGCTTGCGGCATTCCGCTCTCAAGGGCGGCTCTCTGAGAGCCGACAGCCATTGGAATATTGCAGGCCTGCGCGGCCTCCGCGAGATGCTTATTGATAAGCTCTCCGTTATTGCAGCCGCCGGTCATCGCGCCGATTAGAAAAGGCGCCGCAACCGGCCGCCCCAAAAAATCACTGTCGAGCTGGATATCATCCAGCGACATCTGCGGCAAAGGATTGGGTTCAAAGCGAAGACGATCAAAACCAGAGCCCTGAGCGGCTTGATGCTTGGCATCTGAGGCTAGGGCAATATGGTCTGCTTTGCGGCTATTAATATCGGTCATGGCAGCTGTTCTCTGAGATTATGTTTCCTGTCGGCATAATCGACTAGCAGCATGTGGGGAAGAGTCAGAGCCGCTAGGCCAATAAAAGTAAGCTTAACTAACGCCGCAGTAGAGGGCGTCTGGACATAGTAGAAAATAAGCCCCGCGGTAAGCCAAGACATAACTGTGTAAGCAGCTGCCTCAAGGCCACTACGACGGCGCTCATTTAGCCCTAAGCTTTGCCACAGGCGCAGCATATGTCCACGGCTATGCCAAAAACAAAAATACAGAGCAAAGCTGACTAGAGGAGGCAGTACGACAATCAGCCCCAAAAAAAACAATAGGCTGGCTAATGGCCTGCGATACTGGGACTGCTTATAAGCGTAGAAACAGTAGCCTATTATGATTAAAAGCCACGGTAAAAACAGGCTAATGAGGCCGTTCAGCAATAGGTTAGCATTCTCTGCGCCGACCAGAATTACAAAAATAGGCTCAACTAAGGCCGGCTGAAGGCTAGGAATAGCTATAGGCACTAAGCCGCCATGAGCCATCCATGGCAAGCTATCGGTCCCGACAGAGGCAATATCACTGCCACCAAAATGCAGAGCCGATATGAGAAGGAATACTCCGAGACCTGCGAGTGGAAATAACCACCAAAGGCCTGCAGCTAAGACCGCGAGGATAACGTAAGCGAGATGAAAGCCTAACCACGACATCAGCCCTGGTGGCCAGCCAATACGCCGCGCGACCGCGCCATCCAACCCTCCATGGGGCACACCCAGGAGCAAAATGGCGCCAATAGCGAGCAACTCCCAGCTAGTCATAGGCGTAGCACCTGTTTTAAAAACGGTGCTTTAGGCATTGCTAATACGACCTTGACCCAGTCAAAAAACGTCGCAGAGCCAAGCATAAAGCGCGCAAAACCATCAGCATCTAATGCCATGGCAGTGCGCATCATAATAGATACTCCTAATTCAGGGTGGGCCAGCAGTACGCCAGTAAATATCTTGTCCATACTGTTTAATAAAGGCGAAATCGGTGGGGGGACAGAGTAATGGCCGCGACTAATGCCCGCAGCCAATTGACTAATCTGCGACTGAATTCCCGAAAACGCATACCCTGAAGATAACCGCGCTGCTCCGCTCGCAGCTCCAATAGCTGCAATATCCTCATCAAGCGGGGCTACCGATTGCATGGGTATGATTCCCATTTCCTCGCCCACTATTTCTTCTATCACAATTTTTTGCTCTTTGAGCCATTTATGAATCGCCTGCCGATACCACTCTTTGTCCTCCAAACTAGCAGAAATCATTGTCGACTCTACCAGCAGACGTCGATCAGAAAAGGGCAGAACATAAATAAAATGCAGCCCACGGGATTGGTCCACGCGAAAATCCATCAAGGTGACAATGTGTGGGTTATTGATTGGGGCTTTGGTACGAATGTCCCAGCCTAAGAAATGCTGCTTTAAGCCTCCCTCGGCAATTTTTGGCGGCCGGCTGTCATAGATTTTTGCAGACTTGTAGTCTTGCCCAGCAGCTGTGAATGACCCGCCCAGACCGTTGGCACGAATGTTTTCTGCTGGAGCACGAATTAGATCAACGCCCTCCGCAAGAGCGCTCTCACACTGAGCCAAATAGTCCGCCGACCTTAGGCTTGTATAAAGATACTTCTCACTGCAGTGAAGAATTTCAGTCTGGTGATCAATTAGCCGCCACTGCTGCCAACTTCCTTTAGTCGCCGCCTTAAATTTCTTTTGTTGGACTCTATCGGCCCAGAAAGCCCAACTGCAATCACGTTCGATAGGTGTACGCGGCTCTACTACTACAGCACGGACATTATTTAGAGAAGCGGCGAGTGTGATACCCGCACTGCCGCCACCAATAATGGCAATGTCGATCTCAGTAGTTTTATTTATATTATTTTTAAGAGACGACACCCGCTAACCCCTTAAGATCTCGATGCAAGTGTTGGTTATGGCTTAGCATTCCCGCCGGCCTCAGATCTATAAGGCTGCGCAATGTCAGCAATACTTTCTCTGATGCTGGAACATAAACTCTACCGTCCCACCAACGTAGATGTCGACGCTGGAGTAAAACTCCAATCTGACGGTAAACGCGAAGGGCTACGGTAATAGAAAATCGCGATCGAAATGGTAGCAGCCTAATACCAACTAGAGCACTGCAATAATATTCCTCAGCGAGGTCGAGCACTCTTCCTATGGCGCCAGCGACCGGGGCACGACAGGCGACATTCGACGCGGAAATTTTTGAAGCAGGTACATTGATCCAACTGGCCGGCAAGTAACGGCGCCCCATCCTGGCATCTTCCAGCACGTCTCGCGCGATATTGGTTAGCTGCATAGCAATACCAAGATCAATGGCAAAACTGTCTGCGCGCTGATCTTTGCAGTTGAGAACTCGACACATCATGAGGCCCACGGTCCCGGCTACGGCATGACAATAACGTAGCAACTCTGCTTCACTATTAAATGCTACCGCCGTCTGATCGCTCAGCATACCGTCGAGTAATTCTCTCGCGGCGATAAGCGGAATATCGTTTTCTGAGGCGAGCTGCAAGAAGGATTCGATTTCAGGACCAGCGGCCACGCTATGTCCCTCTAGGCGAGCACGAATATCCCCCAAGGATTCTTTCCGCCCTGACAGATCACCGTCAGCCAGATCGTCAACAAAGCGGCAAAATTGATAGAGTTGCGCAGCTCTTTCGGCTAGTTTGGGGCCGAGAAATAAGCTGGCCCAATAAAATGATTTACCGTGTCGAGCCAGTATTTTTTTAGATGACATCATGCCTGGCCGCGAGTTTTCTATCATCTATCCGCCAGAGCCTACCTCGACACCGGTGAGGAGCTCCTCTACCACTTTAGCCGAGCTGACGACCCCGGGAAGACCGGCGCCGGGATGCGTGCCCGCACCGACAAAGTAAAGATTAGTGATCGCCTTATCACGATTATGAAACCGAAACCAAGCCGATTGAGTGAGTCGTGGCTCGATAGAAAAACCGGCTCCGTGCATAGAGCGGTAGTCTTTAGCAAAGTCCTCTGGGGTCATCCAAAACACCTCTTCAATCACTGACGAGAGCTCCGGCAATATCGTCTCTTCGAGCGCCTCAACAATTCTATCCCGCAATACTTCAGCCTCAACGCTCCAGTCCACGTCACCTTGGAGGTTGGGCACAGGGCACAGCACATAGAATGACTCGCAGCCATCGGGCGCAAAGCTCTTATCCGTGGCCGTCGGGCGATGGAGATAAAGACTAAAGTCTTCGCTCATTTGCTTAGCATCAAAAATTTCCGCGAGAAGTTCTTTGAATCGAGGGCCCATCCAAATGCTGTGATGGGCTACATTTGGGTACAGCTTTTTGGTGCCAAAATACAAGACATAAAGTCCCATGCTGTAGTGTTTCTTAATGTCAGGCAGGCGAGGTTTAGTATTGGGCAGTAAATGTTGGTAGCAGGTCTCCGGGTCGCCACCAAACACCACTAATTCCGCGTCTATTGTTTGGTTGTCGCCGAATCGAACTCCTGTAGCAATTTTATCAGCAGTGATAATCTCTTCAACGTCGGCGTTAAGTACGATATTGATCCCATGCCGCTCCATGAGAGCGCCTAATTCTTCGACTAGTTTACCGGTCCCACCCATACAGAAAAAGACTCCCCAGCGGCGCTCGAGGTAATGAATTAACGTATAAATAGCAGTGGTTTTGAATGGATTGCCACCAACTAATAAGGGATGGATCGAGAAGGCTTGACGAATCAGCGGATGCTTTAAATGACTATTCACCATTTGCGAAACGGTCTTATAGCATTTGAGTATTAATAGGGCTGGCACCTGCTTGACCATATCCCAGATTCGAATAAACGGTCGATGAACAAGTTTCTTAAAACCAACGTCATAAACTTTTTTAGATTTCTCTAGCAGCTTTAAGTATCCGTTAGCATCCTCGGGGCTAAAACGCCTAATCTCAGTTAGCGTGTCTTCTACACTAGCTCGATAATCGAACTGACTGCCGTCGGCGAAATGAAAACGATAGAAGGGATCCAGCGGAACAAATTCTAGATGGTCAGCAAGCTTTTCGTCGAAGAGTTCAAATAACTCGTCGAACAAGAAGGGGGCCGTTATTACAGTCGGTCCAGCGTCATGGCGGTAGCCGCCGCGTTCAAAAACTTGAGCCCGGCCACCTAGACTGTTCAGGCGTTCGAGCAATGTTACCTGATACCCTAGGGCTCTGAGTCGCAACGCCGTAGCAATACCGGCGAAGCCTGCCCCGATCACAACTGCTGTTTTATTAGTAATCGGTGTTTTGGGGGTCAAGCGATCCGCTCTTGGCGCCTAGTGGTTGCTCCTGCTTTATGCAAACAAACCAGCTCATGTACCACCGGTTGAAGTTGAGCCGGCAATTCAGAAATCAACTGTTCGGCCTGCTCTAACCAGGAGTCTACGGATTGATTGGCTTGCAGGATCACATCGCTAGACGCGATACGCCGCTGCCACTGAGGTAACAACGTATTATCATCAGACTGATACCAAGAAATAAAGTCATCTCGGCCAGGCCCTTGTTGAGCAAAGAGGCTAACGACCAAGTTGGGTTTGCGCCCGCCGAGATCACTAGAGCGGTGGCTTGACGGAATAATGTCGTCGATGTCGTTGCGACCCTGATAGGCAAGGCCACATAATCCCACCGAGCTCTCAAGAGATTGCAGACCATATAGATCATTGCCGAAGCCCGCCGCTATAGCGGCACCTTTTATTGGAGCAATAAGAAGCGGGGCAGTCTTGCCTTTTGCTATTCGCTGCCAGTCATCGAGCACTGCGCAATGCCGCTGGCTAATATCAGACATTTGCCCACCACATGTTTCTTGCATCGACTTGGCGAGAATTCCTACAAGCGCACCGCCATGTGCAGTGTTCCTCGCGGCTAATTCAAAAGCCTTCGCGACCATCCAGTCACCCAAGCAAAGAGCCATATCCGAACCAAAGTGTTCATGGATACTTTCTTGACCGCGCCTGAAAGTGCTGGCATCACTTATGTCATCATGTATAAGTGATGCATTATGGAGCAGCTCGCAAGAAGCCGCCCAATGTAAATTATCTTGCTCGTTTAAACCTAACGCTTTACCGCTAGTTAGCGCGAGCTGCGCTCGAAAGGACTTACCTGGATTCCTAAAATGATATCTAGCGGCCTTAGCCAGGCTGCTATCTGAATCCGGCATTTCACGGCTGTATAAGGCATTGAGAGACCTCAATGACAGTAATTTACCTATGTTTGGTGGGAACATTATCAGCACCCTTGAAGGCGCAACCTTGAAGGCTGCTTTGTCACTATTGTTTTATTTTTTAAAAAAGAGGAACCAGCAAACCTGGCTCCTCTTTTCTTCAGTCGCAATGACTAACTGTCACTATGCTTTAGACTCTGTATCGGCTACTGCAGCCGCCCAGATAACTACACCGAATGCGATCTTATTCCAGACGTCGGCTATGTTGTAAATAATGTTCATAGTCCCAGCATCTGCGCCGCCAGTGAAGTACCCAATGAAGTAACCAAGAGGGTAGATAGCCCAGCCTACAGTCACAAGAAGGGTCATCGTCTTATAAGCTTTCTGCACATGGTCGTTCGAAAGACCGGCATTGATCTGGCTTGCTTCACCTTTGAAGATTTCCCAGATAATGAAGCCCCATGCTGCCATTGCTGGCCAGAACGCCAACTGTGCGGCCATCATGCCGGTTTCACCAGCAAAACCAAAGCCGAGCATGACAACAGAGCCGACCAACAAACGCCAGAAAACGCCACCAGGCACTTTCGCAACTGCTGACAGGATCAAATAGAACTCAATCATTAGCAGCGGCACAGTTAGCAACCAGTCGATGTATCGGAACGCTGTTGGAGACTCGCCTGTTGAGACCCAAACCTCACGCATATAAAAGTAGTGAACGGCTGCAATTAGCGTAACAAGCCCTGATACGGTAAGTGATGTTTTCCACTTGCCCGCAACACGGTCACGCTCGATAAAGAAAAACGCCGTGGCGGCAACTAGCGCCATTGATATAAGCCAAAAGGATATGCCAACGTAATCGTCGGCAGGTAAGATATAGTTCATATATGACCCCTACATATTTTATTATCACTGTGCCAGCATGTTTGATTAATCAAACCCACGCGACACTCTAGGTACAGCTTATTTGCACTTTAACTCTAATAGATAAACATGAGCACATCAACCAAATCCTAAGCCTTAATTACAGTTATCCTAGCTATCTGATTTTTATGTAACTGTCGGTCTACTTCGTGTACAACGCTCAAATTGAAGATATAGATCAATCTCGCAGTACGATATTTCGAAATGGGCAATCCTCATCAAAATAATGACAGCTCAAAGGGAAGGGGGAGGGATTAATATCTAGCAAGAGAGTGAAGTGACAAGACTATTTGATGGTATTGCCCAACTAAATAAAGCTAATACATTCATACAACACTGGTTCGAGATGAGCATTCAACTCCCCCACCTCTTGCAAACTCTGGAGAAACCCGCAGCAATCCTCAAAGCCCTATAAATCAAGGGGCTTTATGACTACTAACACCGGTAGAAACGATCTCCGAAAGTAGAAGATTGGTTTCAGTAACGAGATATACGGAAGAGCGGCACCATCTTTATTCAAACAAAAAAACTAAACCCAATTGCCATGAAATCCGCCAGGAATACAATGAGGAATATGAATCTGCGCTTGGGGTTCACCGCAAAAATCTTTCGCATTAAGTATAACTAACTCAGTACTTTGGTTTTCGAGATCAACCACAAAACCCATAAGCCATCCGACATCTTCGCCTTGCTCTTCCGCTGACTCATCCGCGACAAAAACAAATTCTCCCGGATGCCGGTTAGCGCCGAAGTCACGAACTTGGACCTCACCGCATTGCACATCGTGCTTAAACAATTCAGTACCGGGCCTGGATAGAATTTCATCGTCGGCGTCCATCGCCAATGCCACAGAGTAGATATACCGAGTTAGTTTGCAGCTGTAGTTTTCGTTAACCCTGGGAAATTCTTGATTATGATCATGCAACACTTTGCGCTGCACAGACTGTGTTTTGGCGTCAATTGTCCAACGCTCTAGGCGCGAGCGCTTTGAATCTGGCCCAATGGCGCTATTGGCAAACATCGTCTCATGAGCAACCACGTCTACAATGACGCTGCCATCTGCCTCCTCATAAGCATTGGCTGTATGAAAAACATAACACGGATCAACATCACACCATATCGTGTCTTTACCGCTGCCGTTGCGCGGGCATAGGCCAACTCGCGCAGAATGATCACTATCCCATTTATAAGGAAAGCGATGCCCTGCCAAGACCGAACTCATAGAAAAGGTCACCGGCAAATCAAACACTAACACGTAATTTTTGGTAATCGCACAGTCGTGAATTGAAGGGCCACCGGCGACCGCAATGGCTTCACGCCGGATGACCTGAGCATTGGAATCAAGTACCACATGCCAGACTTGATCTTGCGACATAGCGTCATAGCAAATAGCATGCCTCTCGCCAGTCGCTAAATCTAGGTGAGGATGAGCAGAAAACGAACCACCAAGCGTGTCATCGAATGGATTGTGCTTTAGGGTATCAAGGCCGTCTTCTAGCTCCACAGGAAAAGCGCCAGCTTCGACTATCGCAAAGGTACGGCCATCGATACCAATGATGTTCGTATTCGCGTTATCGGATCTAGGATTTCGCGCACCTAGCGCCGGCTCTTCGCCCAAAGACTTACTCACTATATTAGACCGAATCCATCTATTACGGTACCAAAGAGCGGCGCCATCTTTAATACGCACCCCATGGGCCATTCCTTCGCCGGTAAACCAATGATAGCTGTTGGGGTCTGGTGCAAAAACAGGATTCGGGCCTATGCGCATATAGCGACCATCAAGCTCTCGCGGTATCTCTCCAGCTACGATCAGTGACTCGATCGTTTTTTCTTCCGTCATCGGCTGATTGAGGCCAATAAGATAGGGGTTCCCCGCATCCAGCTTAGGCATTCTTTTACGGTTCATCCTGGCTACGACACCTACCGCTTTGGTCACGACTGTCCTTACCGATTTTTCTATTGCGCTCGCCATAGCCTTACCCCGCCTCGTGTACTTAGACAACTTATATCCTATTGCAAGTTAACTTGATATAGAAAGCCCTATAGGATATACCGGCAGCGTTCTCATCATTGTTTAGAAATAAACTTAGTATTTAAAGAAATAACAATATGAAAGGCAATAAACTTAACTTAACTCAACTAATACAAGGATAATTTACGTATGAAAAAATTTGCTCTAGGAATAGCAATGCTAATAATTTCAAATGGTCTGCTCGCAGGCCCTGTAGTTGAAGTTTATGAGTGCACTCTAAATGAAGGAAAAACAATCGTTGATGCAAATAATATGATGGGGCAGTTCTCTTCTTATATTGAGGATGCAGGACTTAATTATACTGCACATCTTGGCTTTCAGCAGCTACCTATAAAAACAAATTCAATAAATTGGATCGGCATTGCACCAACTGCAACCGATTTTGGTAAAGCTCTCGAATGGCTAACAGGTACACCAGAGGGAGCCGCGTTCGGTGTGTTATATAATTCGGTTTATACTTGCGACAATTCATTTGCAACGTACATCACAGCGTCCTCAAACTAAACAAGATTATAGTTGAATTTCTAACAGAAAAGCCCGTGAAGGATGCTGATCTACCGCGGGCTTATATTGTGCTGCATCGAACCATCCTTGTGCAAGGGCGGTCCCCGTCACGGTATGAGTATAGGGTAGCCGTAGAAAAAAGGACCGAGGTTAATTATCAGCCAATTCCTTGAGCTATTTAGCTTATGGGGATTTCCCTTCTTCGATACAGCTCACCTGAATTGACAACAACCTATAATGCTCTACAGTAAAGATACTGATCACACTTGGGGATTTGTGAGAAACTGCCATAATTGGAGAGTAAAGCTAAATGACTAAGTCAGTTTATATCAAACGTTCCATTAATGCGTTCTTATTGCTTCTACTGTCAGGAATGTCTCAGGCAGGGCCAATTTGGCTTCTGGTCGATGAGGTCGCAAATGAAAGTGAGTTGAGTTCGGCAGTTACGCCCACTGACGCGATCACCCCCCTAGCGATCGAGATCCAGCTAGAAACTCTTGCCACGCTCGATCGTGATAGTGAGGTTGTGCTCAATATAGGTGGAGGTGTTGAGCTTAGTTTTGTGATAGAAAATGTCACTAGCTATCCTAATGGAGATATTGGCTGGAGTGCAGCAAAGGAATCCAATGGGCACCTCCACACTTTTTCTATCACCGCTGGCGCGACCGACCTCGTCGCCTCTCTGAAGACGGGTGACAAGTCTTATACGATCGCAGCAAAACGACAGGGGCACCTCGACTCATACATCGGGTGGCTATACCGTGAGGCCTACAAGGCCCCAAAGCCCTTAAATGAGGCGCCGGCAGCGGCTCCCACCTCAGATCGGGTCTTCTTCCTTGAGAAACCAGAACCGGGGCTATCAGTTGTAATGTCTACGGTTTTGGTCGATCAATATTACGCTGTTATTGGCCAAGACTTAGTTTGGACATTTACGCTGGGCAACACACTTGATCGCGTTACT
>Ga0308016_10001353_pt1 | contig 12196 bp, 9 predicted proteins | sample Neamet233_FD_203129 | JGI IMG/M metagenome (GOLD analysis project Ga0308016, IMG submission 203129) | Marine microbial communities from water near the shore, Antarctic Ocean - #233 | ecosystem: Environmental > Aquatic > Marine > Unclassified | place: Southern Ocean | collected 2014-07-28
AAAATGAAATTGGTGATTTAGAAAAAAGGCATTTAGATATTATTAAGGATAGAGTTCATGTTAGAGAACAAAGTAATGTAATCAACTTTGTTAAAAATCAACTTAAAACTCTTGAAGACCTTCTTGACTCAATTTTCACTTTAAAAGAAATAACTCCAAAATCATATTCAACTATAATAAGTTTTGGTGAAATTATTTCTTGTTCAATTTTATTTGAAATTTTAAAAGGTCAAAGTATTGATATTGTTTATGCTGACGCTAGAGAGCTAATCATAACTCATAATAAAAATGATAAAGAAATTATTAATCTGGTCCATACACAAAATAAGGTTCTAGATTTTTTTAAAAAAAATAAAAATAGTGTTACAATAGTTGCAGGATTTATTTCATCCAATAATTATGGAGAACCTTCAACATTAGGAAGGGGTGGTTCAGATTATTCAGCTGCTATTCTAGCAAACATCTTAAATGCTGATGTTTTAGAGATCTGGACAGATGTAAGTGGAATGTATACAGCTAATCCAAAATTAGTTAGCCAAGCAAAGCCTATATCTAACCTATCTTATTATGAAGCAATGGAAATGTCACACTTTGGAGCTAAAGTAATTTATCCACCGACACTTAAACCAATCATTGACAAACAAATACCAATAATTATAAAAAACACTTTTAAACCAAAGGATAAAGGGACATTAATTAATAGTAATATTAACAAGAGCTTACAAGTTGTAAAAGGTATTAGTCATATTGATAATGTAGCTCTTGTAACTTTAGAAGGAAGTGGAATGATTGGAGTACCTGGATTTTCCAACAGACTTTTTAAAGCAATTTCAAGAAAAAATATTAACATAATAATGATTACTCAAGCATCCTCTGAATATTCAATTTGTTTGGGATTAAAATCTGAGGACTCAGGAAAAGCAAAAAAATCAATTGACGAGGAGTTTGAATTTGAAATAGTTTTAGGAAAAGTTAATCCATCAAAGGTAGAGCCAAATATGGTTAATTTAGCCATAGTTGGTGATAAAATGAAGGATCATCAAGGTATCAGCGGAAAACTATTTAGCAGTCTTGGATCAAATAATATTAACATTAGAGCAATTGCTCAAGGTGCATCAGAAAGGAATATTTCAATAATTATTGATGATGTAAATACTGAAAAGGCTTTAAACACGATACATGAAAGTTTTTTTGAATTTCAAACCAAGGAATTAAATTTATATATAACAGGTGTTGGCAATGTTGGTGGAAAATTATTAGAGCAGATTTCTAGTCAAGAAGAATATTTATATAAAAACCTTCACTTAAAAGTTAGGGTAATGGGTATTTCAAACTCAAAAAAAATGATTTTAAGCGATCAGCCTATAGATATAAAAAACTGGAAGATTTCTCTAAAAAATGGGATTAAATCTGATAGAATTCAATTTTTTAAACACATTAAATCAAAAAACTTAAGAAATTCAATTTTTATTGACAACACTGCAAGTCATTCAATATCGAAAGAATATGGTAAGTATTTAAACAACAGCATTGGCGTTGTAACTTGTAATAAAATTGCTTGTGCTGATGATTTAAAAAATTATAAAAGTTTAAAAGCTATTTCAAGAAAATTTAATAGTCCATTTTTATTTGAAACTAATGTTGGAGCTGGGCTTCCTATCATTAATACTCTAAATAATCTAGTCGCATCAGGTGATCAAATATTAAAAATTCAAGCAGTTTTATCTGGTAGTTTGAATTTTATTTTTGACAATTTTAAGAAGGGAGACTCTTTCTCTAATACTGTTAAAAAAGCTGAAGATAATGGTTTTACAGAACCTGATCCTAAAATAGATTTAAGTGGAATTGATGTTGCTAGGAAAATTTTAATTTTAGCAAGAGAATCTGGATTAGATATTGAACTTAATCAAATAAAAAACAATTCATTTTTACCTAAAGAGGTTATTGAATCCTCATCTAAGGTAGAATTCTATAAAAGTCTAGAGAATAATTCAAATCATTTCAATAAAATTTTGGAAGATGCAGAAAACAAAAAGTGTAAACTAAAATATGTAGCCGAATTAAAAAATGGAGTTGCAAGTGTTGGTTTAAAGCAAATTAAACAAAATCACGACTTCTATAATCTTGAAGGGAGTGATAATATTATTTTATTTTACACTAATAGGTATGCAAACCAACCACTAATAGTTAAAGGAGCCGGTGCTGGATCAGATGTTACAGCAGCTGGTATTTTTGCAGATATCATAAGAATAGGAAAACGATAATCATGGATTCAATCAAAATATTTTCTCCTTCAAGTGTAGCAAATCTTTCATGTGGTTTTGATGTGCTTGGACTTTGTTTGGATACAATTGGAGATGAAATGATTATAAAAAAATCAACAATACCAGGCTTAAGAATAATAAAAATTGATGGTGAAGATTTACCATTGGCAATTGAAAAAAATGTTGCCGGAGTTGCTGCAAAGTCATATCTAAATAAATTTCCAACCGAAATCGGTATAGATATAGAAATATATAAGAAAATTAAAGCAGGAAGTGGAATTGGAAGTAGTGCTGCTAGTGCGGTTGGAGCTGTTTTTGGAATTAATGAGTTATTAGAAAGAGATATTAGAAAAATTGATCTTATTCCCTATGCTTTAGAAGGAGAAAAGTTAGCTAGTGGAGAAACTCATGCTGATAATATAGCTCCAGCGATGCTTGGTGGTCTTACACTAATTCGAAATGTAGAGTCTCTGGACATTATAAAACTTCCTTCTCCTTCAGAGCTTATTATTACAATTATTCATCCTAAAATTGAACTAAAAACTTCTCATGCTAGGACAATTATAAAAAAACAAGTCCCTTTAAAAAGTGTGATTAATCAAACTGCAAATATTGCCGGATTTATAAGTGGATTATACACAAATGATTATGATTTAATATCTAGAAGTTTAAATGATGATATAATTGAAAAAGAAAGGTCTTTATTAATCCCAGGATTTAATTCCTTAAAAAAAACAGCTTTAGAAATAGGAGCTTTGGGTTGTGGAATATCTGGATCCGGTCCATCAGTTTATGCATTATCAAGAGGTTTAACTAAAGCAGAAGAAGTTGCTTCTGGTTTTAAGAATGTTATTTCAAGGTTAGGTATAGATTATGATATCTATATTTCAAAAATAAACTCCAAAGGAGTTAGAAAATCAATATAATGTTATACAGCAGCTTAAATTATCTTTCTAAATCAGAATCATTCAAAGAAGCGGTGATTAAGGGTATTGCACCTGATAAAGGATTATACTATCCTCATGAAATAAAACCATTATCAAAAGTAATAATAAAGAACTTGAATAATTTAAGCATACATGATATTGCCTATGAATCAATAAAACAGTTTATTGGTGATTCAATACCTAAAAATAAACTTAAATCAATAATTCAAGAAACACTAAATTTTGATTTTCCCTTAATTAAAGTTGATGAAAATAATTTTTCTCTTGAGTTATTTCATGGACCAACATTAGCATTTAAAGATGTTGGAGCAAGATTTATGGCTCGTTGTTTAGGTTTCTTTAATGAGAATTACAAAGAAAAAATAACTGTGTTAGTTGCAACATCTGGTGATACTGGTGGAGCTGTTGCAGACGGTTTTTATAATGTTCCTGGCGTTAAGGTTGTGATATTATATCCCAAAGGGAAAGTAAGTGCAATTCAAGAAAAACAAATGACAACTCTTGGAGGAAATATAACCGCTCTTGAAGTTGAGGGAGTTTTTGATGATTGTCAAGACATGGTCAAAAAAGCTTTTATTGATACTCAAATAAACAAAAAAATTAGACTTACTTCAGCAAATTCTATTAATGTAGCTAGGTGGCTTCCACAAATGTTTTATTATTTTGCTGGATATCAAAAAGCAAGTAAGTATAAGCTTCCAGTAAACTTTTCTGTTCCAAGTGGAAATTTCGGGAACCTTTGTGCTGGTTTAATTGCTCAAAAACTTGGATTGCCAATTAATCATTTTTTAGCTTGTACTAATATTAATGATTCTGTTCCTAGATACTTGAAATCTGGAATATATGATCCAAATCCATCTGTTCAAACAATATCTAATGCAATGGATGTAGGAAACCCAAGTAATTTTATAAGAGTTCAAAAGGTTTTTAATAATGATATTCACAAACTTAAAAAACAAGTAAGTGGTTATAGTTTTAATGATAATGAGACAAAAAAATGCATTAAAAATATATATGAAAATAATAAATACATACTTGATCCTCACGGAGCTATTGGTTATTTAGGTTTAAAGAAGTTTTCTAAAACAAATCCTAATCAAATTGGAATATTTTTAGGAACTGCCCATCCTTGTAAATTTTCTGAAGTTGTTGAAAAAACTATCAAACAAAAAATTGAAATGCCAAAAAAATTAAGTAAAATCCTTGAGGGGGAAAAAAAATCAATTAAAATAGCAGATTACAGCCAGCTTAAAGAGTATTTATTAGAAAATTAATTTGAAATATTAGGTAAATTAAAATTGTCTAGTGGACTTTTTAAACTCATCATGTTTTCAATTAAATTCCATTTTCTAGGTGCAAATTCAGATAAATTTTCATTACCATTATTTGTAATTAATATATCATCCTCAATTCTCACACCTATGGACCACCATTTTGGATCACAGTCACTTCCTTCAGGTATATATATACCTGGTTCAACTGTTATAATCATGTTTTCTGATATTAAGCCATAATTACCAGGATCATGAACATCTAAACCAATATGATGAGCTACTCCATGAGGATAATATATTCTTAAGTCTTTTTGATCTTTTAATATTCCTAATTCCATTAATCCATTTAGTGCAACTATTTTAGTTGCTTCATAAATTTGCGAAAATGAATTACCTTTTTTAGCCATTTTAATTCCAGCCTCTTGAGCATCATAAACTATTTTATATATAAGTTTTTGTTCTTCAGTAAATTTACCATTAATTGGAATTGTTCTTGTAACATCGGCAGTATAACCTCCATATTCTGCTCCAAGATCCATCAAAACCAATTGATTATTAATATTGGTTTTATCATTTGTAATATAGTGTAAAATACAAGAGTTTTCTCCTGCACCTACAATAGAAGGATAGCCTTCGTGAGCAGCTCCATATCGCTTATATATATATTGATGCAAGCCTTGAATTTCTCTTTCACTCATTCCTGAGTTGACAGCCTTCATGACCTCTGATTGACCAACTGAAGATATTTTTACTGCTTTTTTTATTAAAAGAATCTCTTCAGAAGATTTAATCTCTCTTTGATTGGTTAGGTATTTATTTAACAAAACAAAATTAAAATTAAACTCTGGAATAAAAAAAGAAGAATTACGTTTCACCTCTTTCATGAATTCTTCAGTATTTGAAGAAATAAATTTTTGAATTATTTTGTCATTTAATACGAATTTATTTTTATTTGAAAAATAACGAAGTTGTTTTTTTAATTTTTCAACATTATTATTATTTGCTGATTTTATTCGATTATACCATTTAAAAACTTCAGGATTATAATTATCTGGATAATCTATTTTATTTTTTAACTGATTTTGAAGATCAAAAAGATCACTTTCATCTGTAATTAAATCTTTTACATCAGTTTGAAATGGATTTAATAGTACTTTATCAAAGCTTTTAAAATTAAAACTAATTTTTGAAAAACTTTCTTTACTTAAAACTCTATCAAACCCCATTTTTTTTGCTCCTTCCACACCTTTTCTTTTACCGTTCCACTGCTCATCATAAGGATTTCTTTCTCTAACAAATAAGATCTCATTGTAGCTTCCTAAACTATCTTTTAATTTATTTTTAAATATTACTAAAACAGAATGGGGTTCTCTCCACCCAGTTAGATAATAGTAGTTTGGGTCAGGGTGATAGGGGTAATACACATCATTTGATCTGTTTCTAACAGGATTCGAAAACAATACAGAAACACTGTTCTCTGGCATTTGTTCTCTTAAATTATTTCTATTTTTTAAATGAAATTCATTTGAAATACCATATCTGTCTTGTGCAATTAAATCCACATGAAAAACTAATGAATAAATAATTAAAAATTTATAAAATGTTTTAGTGTTCATATGTAAAAATGAATTTAATTTTGAATAATTATAATTATAAAAATAATATTTTTAAAATATAAAAATGAAAAAAACAATTTTATATAATATTCATCTAGATTTAGGAGCAAAAATTGCACCCTTTGGCGGTTACGAAATGCCTATTCAATATACAGGTGTTAAAAATGAACATTTAGCAGTTAGGAATTCTGTTGGAGTTTTTGATGTTTCTCATATGGGAGAATTTACAGTTGAGGGACCAAGTTCATTAAAATTATTACAAAAAATTTGCAGTAATGATATTGAAAAAATTAAAATTGGAAAAGCTCAATATAATTGTTTGCCAAATGAAAATGGTGGAATTATTGATGATTTGATTATTTATAGAGTTAAAGAGTTTAAATATTTTTTAGTAGTAAATGCATCAAATATTGAAAAAGATTGGAAATGGATTACTAAATGGAATAAACAATTTAAAGCTAAAATTAACAATATTTCTAATCAGATTTCTTTATTGGCAATTCAAGGCCCAAAAGCGATTGAAGTTGTACAAAATTTAACCGAAAGTGATTTAAATTCTTTACCATACTATAGTCACGTAACTACAAGTTTTGCAGGTAAAAAAGATGTGTTAGTTGCTACTACTGGATACACTGGTTCCGGTGGTGTTGAGGTTTATTGTAAAAATGAAGATGCTATTGAGATATGGAAATTAATTTTTAAAGCTGGACAAAAATTTAATATTATTCCAGTAGGATTAGCTGCAAGAGACACCCTTAGAACAGAAATGGGCTATTGTTTATATGGAAACGAAATAAATGACCAAACATCTCCAATCTCAGCAGGACTTGGCTGGATTACAAAGCCATCTTCGGGATGTATTAATAATAAACAATTTGAGAATGAAAAATTAAATGGAACAGGTAAAAAAATAATTGGACTTAAAGTATCAGAAAGAGGAATTCCAAGATCAGGGTATAAAATTTTCAATAATAAGAATATTGAAATTGGTTTTATAAGTTCGGGGACTCATTCTCCCTCACTTAAAATAGGAATTGGATTAGGATTTGTAAATTCTGAATATTCATCAATTGGAACAGAATTATACATTGAAATAAGAAGTAAAAAAGTAAAAGCTTCAATTGTTAATTTGCCTTTTTTTAAATAGTAATTTGTGAAAAATGTTCTAATACTTGGTGGAACAGGTACAGTTGGTAATGCACTTTATAAAGAGCTTGCACCATACTATAATGCTAATGCTACCTTTTACAATAATGAATGCTCTGTTAATAACAATTTTTTTTATTTTAATTTATCTATTCGTTTATTAAATACCATTTTAAAAAAAACCAAACCAAAATTAATTGTTAGTGCCTTAAGAGGAGATAGTGATTCTTTAATCAATTTGCATAAAAGGTTGGTGAAATATTGCCTCAGTAATAATTGTAGATTAATGTTAATCTCTGGGTCTAATGTTTTTGATGCATTTCATAATTATCCATCTTATGAATATGATAAAACTTTATCTGAAAGTATATATGGTAGGCTTCAAATTAAGCTAGAAAATCTTACAATGAAATTACCTTACACTAAGTATGTGATAATTAGATCAGCAATTATTTTTGGATCAAAGTCTCCTAGAATAAAAGAAATTGATTATTGCATTCAAAAAAGAACACCAATTGAAATTTTTCCAAATGCAATAATAAACTTTAGTAGCCTTTGGAGGTTAACCCAACAGATTCACTACATAATTAATAAAAATTTAAGTGGAATATTTCATCTTGGATCAATAGACTTGATACCTCATTCTGAATTAATTGAAATGATTATTGAGTCTAGATATTTTATTAAACCAATATATAAAAGAGTTTATTCGTCAAATAATATTGGATATTTAGCTCTACTAAGTAAAAAAAATAAACTTCCATCTCACTTAAATTATGGTTTTAAAGAAGGATTAAATGATTTGGATTTAATACATAAAAGAATCTAAAAATCTTATTTCTTTACAGTTGTATTTAAAACTAAAATAAATGGGAAGAGCTTTTGAATTTAGAAAAGCAAGAAAAATGAAACGATGGTCTGCTATGGCTAAGACTTTTACACGGATTGGTAAAGATATTGTAATGGCTGTTAAAGATGGTGGTCCCGACCCTGTAAACAATTCACGACTTAGAGCTGTAATGCAAAATGCAAAAGCAGCTAATATGCCAAAAGAAAATGTTGAAAGGGCAATAAAAAAAGCTTCAGATAAAAGTACAGAAAATTATAAGGAAATTCTTTTTGAAGGATATGCCCCTCACGGTATAGCCATTCTTGTTGAAACAACAAGTGACAATAATAACAGAACAGTCGCAAATATTAGAAGTTATTTTAATAAGGCAAATGGTAATTTAGGAACATCCGGGTCTGTAGAATTTATGTTTGAAAGAAGCTGTAACTTCAGGTTTAACAAAACAGTTTTTAACTCTGAAGCCCTTGAATTAGAATTTATTGATCATGGGGTTGAAGAAGTTTTTATAGATGAAGAGGATGTTTTATTATATGGAACATTCGAGAGTTATGGAATAATACAAAAAGAGTTAGAAAGTCGAAGTATTGAAATCTTATCCTCTGGGTTTGAAAGAATTCCAACTACAACAAAAAAAGTAAGTGCTGAAGAACAAGAAGAGGTAGAGAAATTGATTGAAAAAATTGAAGAAGATGATGATGTTCAAAATGTCTATCATTCTATGGATCTTTCCTGATTTTAAACATCGTTTATCCAAGAATATTCAGGAACCATACCAATTACACCCTTAAACTGTTTTTTTAAAAAAATCATATCTTTTTCTAAGCTATTTGTAGGATAAAATGCAGGATGAAATACTATTTGTTTTTTCCCATAATCGAATGCTACAAGACAGATTGGAACATTAGCTGCTTTTGCTATATGATAGAAACCTGTTTTCCAGTTTTTCGCCTTTTTCCTTGTTCCTTCAGGAGCTAAAGCCAACCTGAAAATTTTTTTTTGCTTAAAAATTTGAGTGATAGTACTAACGGTGTTAGAATTACTCCCCCTATCAACTGAAGTCCCACCCATCATCTTGAAAAACCAACCTGTTAGTGGTCCAAAAATTTCTTTTTTTCCAACAAAGTTAATTTCCTCATTTATAACATTTCGAATTAAAATTCCCAATAAAAAATCATACCAATGAGTATGAGGGACAACGGGTAAAACCATTTTATCAATTTTAGGTATTTGGCCTACTAGTTCCCATTTTAAAACATTGAAATAAATCCATCTAAAAAAATTATTCATTATTATTCCATATTGATTTTGCTAAAACTAAATCTTCCGGTGTATCTATTGATATTCCATCAAATGATGTGAAAATCATTTTAATTTTTTTACGATTTTCAATATACCTTAAACATTCAATCTTTTCAGACTTTTCTAGCGGAGTCATACTTTGATTATAGAATTCTATTAAAGCATTTTTCCTGAAAGCATAAACTCCAATATGCTTAAAACTTTTAACAGATGAATGATTATCTCTTTTATAAGGAATTCCAAATCGAGAAAAATATATTGCAAAGTCTTCATTATCAACAATCACTTTAACAGTATTAGGATCATCTATTAATTTTAGATCAATAATTTCTGTCATAAGGGAAGCTAATGAAATTTCCTTTTTTTTATCATTAGATAAAACATTAATAAGGTCAGTTAATGAACTTTTATTCATAAAAGGTTCATCACCTTGAATATTTAAAACAACATCAACATCCATATCAATTACAGCTGAAGCAACTCTATCACTTCCACAATCAAAAAATCCTTTACTCATTATTGCTTTCCCACCAATAGTTTGTATTAGTGAAAATATTTTTTCACTATCCGTTACAACATAAATATCATCAAAAAGATTTGTTGAAAAAGCAGCTAAATACGTTTGTTCAATGATAGTTTTACCACCTAATTTTTTTAAAAGTTTTCCTGGAAATCTTCTTGCATCATATCTAGCTGGAATAACTGCAATAATTTTCATTTATATTAATATTATATTACAAAGATGCAATTTTTAATAAATCATTGTTAATTAAAATATTCTTTTGGAAAACCTACCAAATACAATCCTTTTTTAGACCTAGTAATTGCAGTATATAGCCATCTAAAAAAATCTTTATTTGGTCCATCTGGTAAATATGGATATTCGACAAAGACTCTATCCCATTGACCTCCCTGAGATTTATGACATGTTATTGAATATGAATATTTTACTTGTAGAGCATTAAAATATGGGTTATTTTTTACCTTTAAAAATCTTTTATAAGAAGATTTTTCATTCTTATAATCCTCTTGGACTGATTTATAAAGGGATTGACTTTCTTCATAGCTTAATGAAGGTGTATTAGATGTCAGTGTATCCATTAAAACTACTGTTTCAAAAGAAGACATTTCTGGATAATCAACTAATCTAGCGGTAATCTCTGCAAATTTAAAACCATAAAACTCTTTTATATTATTAATTTTTTCGACAATAATAATATCTCCATTTGCAATAAAACCTGCTTGAGATTCAGGTTTAATCCAAAAATAATTATTTTTTACAACCATTAATTGATCTCCAACTGACAAAGATGATTCTAGAAATAGAATTCTTCTTCTAATGTTTTGATTATATAAGTTAGCTCTTTTGTTAGATCTTACAATAAAAACAACTTGATCAATCCCATACTCATTTAATGAATTATCTAATATATTAAGCAACTCTTCACCATCTTGGATTCTTTGTACATCTTGAAAATCATTTAGTTCAAATCTAAATTTATTAAATATCTCTTGAAATATATACTCTCTTAAAACTGTTGCATTATATAGAATTCCAGAATTTGACAGCTGTCTAACAACTTCTGTCAAAGTAATAGAAGTTACTTTTTTATTATAATTATTTTCTAATTCTCTTTTACTTAAAGCTGGACTGATCTCTAAATTAACTGGAGGTAGTTGAGCTGAATCTCCTACAAGAATAAGAAAACACGAATTTCCACTATATACATATTGAATTAAGTCATTTAATAAAGACCCATTTTCAAAAAACTTTGAATTCTGCCTATCATCTCCAATCATTGAAGCTTCATCAACGATAAAAAGAGTGTTTTTATATTTGTTAGCTTTTAGTACAAATTTTACACCACTCCCTTTTTCACTTTTAGAATAATAGATTTGCTTGTGTATGGTAAAAGCACTTCTGTTAGAATAATTAGAAATAACCTTTGCTGCTCTTCCTGTTGGCGCTATCAATACACTTTTAAAACTAAACTTTTGTAAATGTTGAACTAAATGACCGATTAGGGTTGATTTTCCAGTTCCAGCATAACCTTTTAATAAAAAAAGACTTTCCTTCATAGGAGAATCTAAAAATTCAGCTATTGAGTTAAACCAATCAACTTGTTTAGAAGTAGGTTTTAGCGGAAAAGTATTTGATAATATTGAATAAACTTCAGAAGAATCCATTCTTGAAAACTACGTATTATAATTAACAAGCAATTCTTTTATGAATAAAAAAAAATTGTAATTTTGTGTACAGTCAAAAAAAATATTAAAATGAAAATAGCACTGCAAGTATTTCTTTGGTCCCTTTCGATCTTCTTTAGTTTCCAAATATATAATTCTATAATGGGGCCAATAGATTTTAACAAAGTAAGAGATCAACGTTACGCAAAAGTAATCAATAGATTAAAAGAAATTCGTAAAGCTCAAATTGCATACAAAGATGTGAATGGTAAATATTCAAAAAGTTTTGATACTCTAATAAAGTTTATTGATGAAGGTTTTTTCACTTTAATTGAAAAGAGAGATTCATCATATTTAGAATATGACAGAACATATAGGATAGATATGCTTAAAGAGATTGTTGTTATAGATACTCTAGGCACTATAAATGTTAAGGATTCTCTTTTTTATAAAAACAACAACTATGTTGACATGGCTATAATTCCTATTGATGGAATAGATGCTCTATTTTCAATAGACGCAGATAAAATTGAAAAAAATAGTGGAGGTTCTATTTCATATTATGTTGATGTTTTTGAAGTTAAAGTATCTAAGGATATTATTCTTTATGATC
>Ga0308016_10001362_pt1 | contig 12170 bp, 11 predicted proteins | sample Neamet233_FD_203129 | JGI IMG/M metagenome (GOLD analysis project Ga0308016, IMG submission 203129) | Marine microbial communities from water near the shore, Antarctic Ocean - #233 | ecosystem: Environmental > Aquatic > Marine > Unclassified | place: Southern Ocean | collected 2014-07-28
TGCAATTTTTAGTGAACTTATTTTAGTTCTTTCAATTTCACTTTTCAAAAGATTATCTAAATGTAATTTAGTCATTGAGAGTAAATCTCTTAATTCATCTAATTCATTAGAGATTCCTTTATTTATGACATTTCCTTTACTAAGTGATGCGGGTGCCTCTACATCTAATGTTTTTGAAAGTAAGTTAACAATCCCCTCTACTGAAGGGAATTCAGAAGCCTTATTTTTTAAATTCTTATTTCCACTTTTATTTAGAACATCCAAAATTTTTGGAATCACTTGTAATGATTTGTTTAATTGAACCAAAGTCCTTGGAGCAACTTTATGAGTTGATATTTTAGCCATGACTCTCTCTAAATCTATAACTGAGGGCATAAAATCTTTTAGAGCTTGATAAACTAATTCTGTTTCTATTAGAGATGAAACTATTTGTTGTCTTGAGTTTATCTCATGAATATCTTTCAAGGGAAAAGCAAGCCAATGTTTCATTCTTCTTGCTCCCATAGATGTCTGTGTGTGATCTAGAATAGAAATTAATGATACTCCTTCAATATTAGATGGGTAAAATAATTCGAGATTTCTAATTGTAAAATCATCCATCCAAACGTAATCTGAACTAACTAATCTTTGAATTTTAGTTATGTGTTTTAGTCTTTTTTGTTGAGTTTCATATAGATAATGTAAAATTGCTCCAGCAGAATTATTGCCTTCAAATAAATCACTAATTCCAAATCCACTTAAAGAATTGGTTTCAAAATGTGATGTTAATTTCTCATTAGCAAAATCATTTTCAAAAACCCAATCCTCAACAAAAAATGTAGGAAGTTGAGATCCAAAACTTTTTTCAAAAATTTTTTTTTGAGGCTTCCCAACTAATATTTCACTTGGAATAAAGTTTTGTAAAAATTGAGAGATTACATCTTTATTTCCTTGACCTACCCAAAAATCACCAGTAGAAATATCTATGAATGAGATTCCAATGTTTTTATCTCCAAAACAGACTGCTCCTAAATAATTATTTTTTTTGTGATCTAGAATAGCGTCATTTAGAACAACCCCTGGAGTGACTAATTCAGTTACTCCTCTTTTAACTATAGTCTTTGTTAGCTTTGGGTTCTCTAATTGATCGCAAATAGCTACGCGGTAACCTGCTTTCACTAACTTAGGTAAATAGGTGTCCAGCGAATGATGTGGGAATCCTGCTAGAGGTATCTCACTCATGCTTCCAGCACCTCGCTTGGTCAAGATGATGCCTAAGATTGAGGCTGCTTTAACAGCATCTTCTCCAAAAGTTTCATAAAAATCTCCTACTCGAAACAATAACAAAGCATCAGGATGCTTTTCCTTGATTTGATTGTACTGCTTCATTAAAGGAGTATCCTTTACCTTCTTTTGCACTTTTTTCATTTTTACGAATGTACACTTTTATGAAAATCAAAAAAAGAAAATCAAACAGACTATAGTGATGTTTTGTTTATTTTTGAAAATGCGAAAGTTAAAAAATAGTGAACTTCACAGAAAAACCATCCCGGAATACAAAGCAGCTAATAAAACTCCGTTATTTATAATTTTAGACAATATAAGAAGTATGAATAATATTGGATCAGTATTCAGAACTGCTGATGCTTTTTTAATTGAAAAAATTTTTTTGTGCGGAATTACAGCAAAGCCTCCACATAAGGACATTCAAAAGACTGCGCTAGGATCTACCGATTCGGTAGATTGGGAGTATTCTGAATCAACTTATGATTTAGTAAAAAGTTTAAAGGCTAAAGACGTAAAAGTTATCGCTATAGAACAAGTTGAAGGTTCAATGTCTTTAGAAAAATTTGAACCTGAAAAAAACAAATCATATGCATTTATTTTTGGAAATGAAGTAAAAGGTGTTTCTCAAGAAGTAATTGAATGTGTTCATAATACAATCGAAATTCCTCAATTTGGAACAAAACATTCCTTGAATGTATCAGTTTCAGCAGGAGTATTAATTTGGGATTTTTATTCCAAAATTAGTAGTTAATGAGTTTTCTGAATAAATATTCTTGACCTTTTTTTTCCTTAAGACTTATAACCTCTTCTGGGTTTAAGACAATTAAAAAAAAGTTTTGCTTACCGTCAAAAATAAGTTCATATTTCTTAGAAATAGAATTTAAATAATCTTCTGAAATTTCTTTTTCAAATGACCTGCCCCTTTCCAGTATCTGTTTTTTTAATTGATAAATGTCTTGTTTTAAAAAAATAATAATTTCTGGTATTCTTAATCCATGATTAAGTTTTTTAAAATTCTCATTATACTTTTCAAATAATTTTTTATTAAGATTATTTTTTGCGAAAACCAGTGATTTTCCAATCCAAAAATCACTAACTGTTTTTCTCTTTTTTGAAATTAAAAAATGCTTTTTTATTTGACTTATTCTTTCATTTAAAAAGAAATTTTCAACTTTCAATGAAAAATCACTTGGATTAGAATAAAATTCTTTTAAATATGGATTTTTATTATAATTTTCATTTAATGATTGAATTTGAAAATGAGATTTAAATACATTACTAAGAGTAGTTTTTCCTACACCAATATTACCTTCAATAGATATAAACGAGTAACGATTCCAAAAAGGAATATAATAATTATTGTTTTTTATTTTTTTTACTTCTGAATTGTCATTAGATTTCTTTAATAAGTTTTCTATTGATTCATTAATTTTTGGATGAACAAAATTAGGTGATATATCAAGCATTGGAATTAGAACAAAGTTTCTGTTTTGAATTTGTGGATGGGGAATGATCAAATGATCTGAATCTAAAATTAATTCATCAAAAAATAATAAATCGAGATCAATCTCTCTAGAAGTGTATTCTTCGCTTTCACTCCTCAATCTTCCTAAAGAATCCTCAATTGATAATATTTTTTTTAATACAACATCTGAAGAATAATTTGTTTTTAAAACAACACATCCATTATAAAAATCTCTACTTTCAAATCCCCATGATTTTGTTTTATATAAGCTTGAAACTACTTCAATTCTACCCACCTGAACTTCAAGTTCCTTAAGGGACTGGATTATATAATCCAGTCTATTTCCTTTGTTACTTCCAAAAGATATAAAGACTGTATGTGAATTAGCTTTAATCATTAAACAAATCTACAAAACGCTATCTTTGCATGAATAAAATTATGCAATCATAATTTCAAAAATTATAAATACATTAAATGAAAGCCTCAGATAAAGTTTTTGCTGAAAAAATTTATCTTTTTTTAAGCGCTCTATTTATTACTTCACTTGTTGTCTCAAATATCATTTTTCAAAAATTTTTCTATTGGTACCCCTTTAATTTTTCTTTGTTTGGAAAACCTTTGTTTGAAATATCTGTAGGATTACTCCCTTATCCTATTACATTTTTAATCACAGATTTAATTTCAGAAATTTATGGTAAAAGAAGAGCTAATATTGTTGTTGTTCTTGGGATATTTGCTTCTTTATTTTCTGCTGGAATTTTACTTTTAGGAAATATCCTTCCATCTGTTGAATACTCTCCAATAAATGATTCATTATATGAAAAAGTGTTCTCGCTTTCTCCAATTGCATCATTAGCATCTATGATTGCTTATTTAATAGCTCAATTTATTGATATTCGTCTTTATCATTTTTGGAAAAAATTAACTAAAGGGAAAATGCTTTGGCTTAGGAATAATTTTTCAACTTTTACCTCTCAATTTATTGATAGTATAACTGTTGTTGGCCTTTTATGTACATTTAACGTTCTTAGTTGGGATAGTTTCTTAGGGCTTTCAACAGCTTCTTTCATTTTTAAAATAATGATTGCGATAGTTGATACCCCTTTTTTATACTTTTTTGTACATCTTTTTAGAAAAAGATTTTCGTTAAAACTAGGAGAAGAAATAGATTGGAATATAAATGATGAGTGATCACATACGTTTAAATAAATACTTTAGCGAAATCGGATTTTGCTCCAGACGTGCTGCAGATAAACTGATAGAACAGCAAAGGGTCTTAATTAACGATAAAACTGCAATAGTAGGGCAAAAAGTCAATCGAGATGACCTTATCAAAGTTGATGGAGAATTGTTAAATATAAAAAAAGAAAAACAAATTTATCTGGCATTTAATAAGCCTATTGGGATTGTTTGCACCACAGACACCAAAGTAGAAAAAGATAATATAATTGACTTTATTAATTATCCTTCTCGAATTTATCCTATTGGAAGATTAGATAAGCCAAGTGAAGGTTTAATTTTCTTAACTAATGATGGAGATATTGTAAATAAAATATTGAGAGCAAGAAATAACCATGAAAAAGAATATTTAGTTACGGTGAACAGACCTATAACTGATGATTTCATTTCCAAAATGGGAAAAGGAATACCAATCTTAGATACTATTACTCGTAAATGTTTTGTAAAACAAACCCATAAAAAACAATTTAGAATCATTTTAACTCAAGGACTCAATCGTCAAATAAGACGAATGTGTGAATTTCTAGATTATAGAGTTCTTAAGCTAAAGAGAATAAGAATAATGAACGTTAATTTAGATATTGATGTAGGAAAATATAGAGAACTTAAATCCAGTGAAATAAACTCAATAAAAGAATCAGTTTTAGAATCAAATAAAACGATTGATTAATTAACAGTAATTAAAACTTCTGTACCCTCATTACTTCGAATATTACAAACAGTCTCATCTTCAAAAATTAAATATTGACCTTTTATACCTGATAATACGCCTTCATATGATGCTGATTTTGAAAAATTCAAACTACGAACTTTTGTAGGATATTTTTCAATAGGAAAGTTAAGTTTAGTGATGCTGAAATCTTTTAAAAGAAAAGGTTTTAAATCATTTGATAAATTATCAATTGCTTTGTTTATCGACAACTTCCAATCAATTGGTTCAAATTCATTTTGTAGCATTTTACGCCAATTAGTTTTATCTGAAAAAACTTTTTTAAGCTCAACTTCTGCTTTTCCGGCAAGATATCTATTAGGCACTTCTAAAATTGATACTCCACTTTGAGCCCCTTGATCAATCCATCGTGTTATAAGTTGCTGCTTTTTAGTTACTCCAACTTTCACATGACTACTTAAAGACAAATAAACAATATGAGGCTGCAGTTGCATTTTTTTTTCAAATTCAATATCACGATCCTCAATACCTAAGTGAGCTGTGCTTAATTCAGGTCGAATGATCCAATCTCCTATCAATGGAGATTCAAAAAAACAATTTTTACAAAAACCTTGTCTAAATATAGGTTTATTAAAGCTACAATTTAAGCACTGTTCTCCGGTTTTAGTAATACTTAGTTTTCGACCAATACATTGATTTATTTCTATAAAATCATTTTCAAAGGATAAAAAATATCTTATTGGAGAAGTATTAGTTGTATGCATTTTTCTTAATACACCATTAAACATAGAACAAAGTTTTTAAATTTACTTAATAAATATAATCAACCTATGTCAATTTCTTTGTTCCATTCTATAGCATCTTGGGCTCTAAAAAAAAGAATTACACAGATTGAATTGTTTTTAAAATATCCAAATGAAACTCAACAGGAAGTTCTTTTTAAACTTTTAAATACAGCTAAAAATACTGAAATTGGAAAAAAATACAACTTTATTTCTATTAAAAATTATGAGGATTTTAAAAATAGAATTCCTATTGTAAATTATGAGCAGATAACTAAAACTATAGAAAGATGTAGACAAGGTGAACAAAATATTTTTTGGCCAACAACAATAAAATGGTTTGCTAAATCAAGTGGAACAACAAATTCAAAAAGTAAATTCATACCAGTTAGTAATGAATCTCTTGAAGATTGTCATTATAAGGCTGGAAAAGACATGCTTTCTCTTTATCTAAATAACAATAAAAACTCTCAATTATTAGTTGGCAAATGCTTGAGACTAGGGGGTAGTGGTGAGTTGTATGAAAATAATAGTAGTTATTTTGGTGATCTATCAGCTATTTTTATAGATAATCTTCCCTTTTGGGCAGAATTAGGAAGCACTCCAAGTAATAAGGTGTCCTTAATGTCTGAATGGGAAAGTAAAATGGAAGCAATAATATCTGAAACTTTAAACGAAAGAGTGACTAGTTTAGCAGGTATGCCCTCATGGATGCTAGTCCTTCTCCAAAATGTTTTAAAAAGAAAAAAAGTTAAAAAAATAAGTAATGTATGGCCTAATATTGAAGTTTATTTTCACGGTGGAGTTAATTTTAAACCTTATAAGAAACAATTTGAAAATCTTTTTAATGATAGGAAACTTAAGTTTTATGAAATTTATAATGCTTCTGAAGGTTTTTTTGCAATTCAAGATAAAAATAACAGCTCTGAACTATTGTTAATGCTGGATTATGGTATTTTTTATGAATTTATTCCAATGGATTCTTATAACGAATCTATGCAAAATGCTATTCCTCTTTGGGAAGTAAAAAATGATATTAATTACGCTTTGGTAATAACAACCAATGCCGGACTCTGGAGATATTTGATTGGAGATACAGTTAAATTTACAAATCTAAAGCCTTATAAAATTAAAATTACTGGCCGTACTAAACATTTTATTAATGTTTTTGGTGAAGAACTAATAATAGAAAATAGTGAAGAAGCAATTAGCATAACGGCCAAGGAGTTTAATGTTTCAGTTATAAATTATACAGTTGGTCCTGTTTTCATGAAAAAAAAATCGAAAGGATGTCACGAATGGCTTATTGAGTTTAAAATACCTCCTGAAAATATTGAAAAATTTTCTGATTTTCTTGATAAAAAAATAAAAGAACTAAATTCAGATTACGAAGCTAAAAGGTATAAGGATATGACTTTAAAAAAGCCTTTAATAACTATTGCTAAAAAAAATTTATTTTATAAATGGATGTCTTCCAATAATAAATTGGGTGGACAAAATAAAATTCCCAGATTATCTAACCAGAGAAACTACATAGATGCACTTCTAAAGATCAATATTTAATCAAGAAACTGCCTTTAATGCAGGAATTTCTACCCTCTTTAACTGTTCTTCAGCGTATAGCTTAGTGATCTTTAATTCTAAAACCTCAGAGCCAGGTAATTCGAACATTGCTTGGTTAAGAACACCTTCACACAATGATCTTAACCCTCTAGCTCCTAAATTATAATCTAAGGCTTTTTGAACAATAAAATTTAAAGCTCCAGAGGTAAAGGTTAGAGAGATATTATCCATAGAGAACAATTTTTGATATTGTTTTATAAGAGCATTTTTTGGTTCAGTTAAAATCGATCTTAGTGTTGACTTGTCTAGAGGATTCATGTGGGACAATACAGGTAATCTTCCTATTATTTCTGGAATTAGTCCAAATGTTCTTATGTCTTTAGGAGTTATGTATTGAAGTAGATTTTCAACATCAACTTTTTCAGCCTTAATTTGACTTTTATACCCAATTGCTTGAAGGTTCAGTCTATTATTAATTACTCTATCAATGCCATCAAAAGCTCCTCCTGCAATAAAAAGAATATTAGAAGTGTCAACTTCAATAAACTTTTGATCAGGATGTTTTCTTCCTCCTTTGGGGGGGACATTAACGATAGTACCTTCTAGCAACTTTAATAATGCTTGTTGAACTCCTTCTCCTGAAACATCTCTAGTAATTGAAGGGTTGTCGCCTTTGCGTGCAATTTTATCAATCTCATCAATAAAAACTATTCCTTGTTGAGCCTTTTCTAAATCATAATCTGCCGACTGAAGGAGTCTTGTCAAAATACTTTCTACATCTTCACCAACATATCCAGCCTCAGTAAGGACTGTTGCGTCTACAATTGCCAGAGGAACCTCTAACAGTTTTGAAATTGTTTGCGCTAATAAGGTTTTTCCGGTTCCGGTTTGTCCCACTAGTAATAAGTTGCTTTTTTGAATCTCTATTTCTTCTTTTGACTTTTGACTAGTTATTCTTTTGTAGTGATTATAAACTGCAACACATATAACTCTTTTTGCTGCCTCTTGACCAATTACGTAATCGTCTAAAAATGCCTTAATCACTTTTGGAGGTCTTAATTCAATACTAAACTCTGAAGAATCAATTTTTGTACTTTCTTCTTCAACTATATTATTGGCCTGACTAATACACTTTTCACATATGTGAGCATCTAATCCTGCTACTAATATCTGAGTTTCAGGCTTTACTCGACCACAGAAAGAACAAGTTAATTCATTTTCAGTACTCATTTTTTATTTATTTAACAATATTATTTTGCCGCTTTTAATACTTCATCAACCATTCCATATTTTTTTGCCTCATCAGCTTTCATCCAATAATCTCGATCGCTGTCATTAGTGACTTTATCCATCACTTGTCCTGAATGTTTTGAAATAATTTGATATAATTCATTTTTTAACTTAAGAATTTCTCTTGTAGTAATTTCTATATCGGAAGCCTGTCCTTGAGTTCCACCTAGAGGTTGATGAATCATAACTCTTGAGTGAGGTAATGCTGACCTTTTACCAGTCTTACCAGCGCACAACAACACTGCTCCCATTGAAGCCGCTATTCCTGTACAAATAGTTGCTACGTCTGGTGAAATAAATTGCATGGTATCGTAGATTCCGAGACCAGCATAAACTCCTCCTCCTGGAGAATTAATGTACATTTGTATATCTCTTTTAGCATCTGTACTTTGTAAAAATAAAAGTTGAGCTTGAATTACATTGGCAACATTGTCATTTATAGCTGTTCCCAAGAACATTATTCGATCCATCATAAGTCTAGAAAAGACATCCATTTGAGCAACATTTAATTGTCGTTCTTCAATAATATAAGGAGTCATACTACTTACTATTTCATCATAATACATGGAATTAATTCCATGATGTTTAGTCGCGTATTTTTTAAATTCATTTCCGTAATCCATATATTGTGTATTATAATCTTAATTAAAAATAGTTAAAAAAATTAGGCTTTAGCATAAGCCTCTTTTACAAAGCTTTCAAAATTAATTTTTTTCAATTTTAATGGAGCATTCTCCTTATAAAAATTTAAAAGTTTTTTACTCATTAATTGTTCTTGAAGACGCTTTCCTTCTTCTTTATTAGATAAAATTCTATTAATTATCCCCTCCATTTCGTCTTCTCCAGGTGAGGGTTGTCCATATTGAGTCATTTGTGTTCTAATCATTTCTTTAGCAAAACTCTTTAACTCCTCAATCTTAATCTGTAAATCATTATCAACAATAATTTTACCTTCAATTAACTGATATCTTATTCCTTTTTCGGATTTAACATACTCTTGTTCTGCTTTTTTGGGAGTCAAAGGTTCTTTTCCTGAATTTTGCATCCATTTAACAAGAAATTGTTCAGGTAATTTAAATTTGAGATTTTTTATTAAAAATTCTGTAACGTCGTTAAGCATCTTTTGTTCAGATTGCTGTTCTAATTGTCTTTCAATACCCTCAGCAATTTTTAATTTTAATTCTTTTTCAGATTTAACAGTACCTGGCTCGTGTATCTTATCATATAACTTTTGATTTAGATCTGCAAGAATTCTTTCATTGACCTCTTTAATCTCAATTGATATTTTTCCATTTAAATTTAATACTGCTTCTTTGCTAATACCCAAAATACGTTGATTTTTTTCTGAATCTTCAAATAAATCTTTTGCCTCAAAAACAATAGTATCTCCTGGCTTTGATCCTAATATTAAGTCTTTATTCTTTTTCTTCTTTAGGTTCTCAACTGTAAATGTTGATGTTGTTTCTATTCCATTTTCTTCTGAGTTAAATGAAGCAGTTATTTCATTTTCTTTTTCAACTATTTTTTTTGAAACTATTTTACCGTATTGCTTTAAAATATTGTTTAGCTGATCATTTATCATTTTATCATCAGCTAGAATTTCATATCGTATTACTTTATTTAATATTTTGAGATCTATTTCAAATTTTGGAGATAGTCCTAATTCAAATTTAAAATCAAGATTATTAGATTTCCAGTCTAGATCTTTATTCATAACTGGAAGTGGATTTCCTAAAATTGCTATTTTTTCATCTTTAAGATATTTTTCTAAATTTTCTTGTAAAATTTTGTTTACCTCATCAGCAGTTATTGAACTTTCGTACTGCTTTTTTATCATACCCATTGGCACATTTCCTTTACGAAAACCTGGTATGTTTGCAGTTTTTCGATAGTTCTTGAGCACACTTTCTACTTTTGGCTCAAAATCACTTCTCTCTAAATTTATAGTAATAATTGAATTAAGCGAATCAGTATCTTTGTGTGAAATTTGCATGTAAAATAATTTAATTTGCAAAAATACAATAAAATAGAGCCCTATCCAACGAGTTCTCGATTAAGAATAGTTAGTTTTATCAACTTAAAAATATATTTCATTTTTTAAAATATGTTTATGTATGACTTGTAAGTTTTAAAAAAATAAAGTTTAAGTGTTGTCCTAACAAAATAAAATCATATTTTTGCCGACCAATTCATTAATAATCAGAAGGTCGGGTACCTTCATAAATTAATTTTTTATGCCAGTTCGAATTCGTTTACAAAGACACGGAAAAAAAGGGAAACCATTTTATTGGGTAGTAGCTGCTGACTCTCGTTCAAAAAGAGATGGTCGTTATTTAGAGAAAATAGGAACTTATAATCCGAACGTTAATCCAGCTCATGTTGATATTAACATGGATAAAGCCATAAATTGGTTAGAAAATGGTGCTGTTCCTTCTGAAACAGCAAGAAATCTCCTTTCTTACCTCGGTATAATGCTCAAACACCATTTAAATGGTGGAGTTAGAAAAGGTGCACTTACCGAAGAACAAGCCGATGAAAAGTTTGAAAAATGGATGATCGAAAAAGATGATAAAATAAAATCTAAGATAGAAGGGTTGTCCAACGAAGAATCTAGAGCTAAAAAGAAAGCCCTAGAAGCAGAAAAAGCAATTAGTGATAAAAGATTGACAGATGCTGCCGATGCTATGACTGAAGATGCTGCTCTTGCTGCTAAAGAAACTCCTGCTGCTGAAGAGACTCCTGCCGCTAAAGATTCTCCTGTTGCTAAAGAGACTCCTGCTGCTGAAGAAACTCCTGCTGCTAAAGAGACTCCTGCTGCTAAAGAAACTCCTGCTGCTAAAGAGACTCCTGCTGCTAAAGAAACTCCTGCTGCTAAAGAAACTCCTGCTGCTAAAGAGACTCCTGCTGCTAAAGAGACTCCTGCTGCTAAAGAAACTCCTGCTGCTAAAGAAACTCCTGCTGCTAAGAAAGAAAGTCTTTCAGACAAAAAAAATACTTCTAAAGAATAACATCCTACACCTTTTTAATGAAAAAAGAGGCCTGTTTTTATCTAGGCACTATAGTTGGAAAATATAGTTTTAAAGGTGAGTTACTTGTTAAGACCGACACTGACAACATAGAAAGCAATACTGAATTATTATCTGTTTTTATTGATATTGACAATAAACTAGTGCCCTATTTTGTTAAAAAATGCCTTGTTCATAAATCTTCATTATTACGTTTTAAGTTTGAAGATGTGAATAATGAAGAAATAGCTGATACTTTAATAAAAAAGAAAATTTATCTTTCTTTAGATCTACTTCCTAAACTGAAGGGAAATAAGTTTTATTATCATGAAGTTATTGGATTTAAAATCATAGATAAATTAAAAGGAGAATTAGGAATCGTTGAAAATATTAATGACCAGACTTCTCAACCTCTTTTTGAAGTAACTGACGGTAAAAAAAATATTCTAGTACCACTACATGACGACTTATTAATCGAAATAGATCGAAAAAATAAAAGTATTTTAGTTAACCTCCCTGAGGGACTTATAGATCTTTTTGATTAATGATTTTATTAAAATATGTACCTTTGTGTACAATTAATAAATTAGACTATGAAGCCAGACTTATTTATTGCTCCAGACTATTATAATCTTGATGATTTACTAACTGAAGAACACCTATTAGTTAGAGACACTACTCGAAGTTGGGTGAAAAAAAATGTATCTCCTATAATTGAAAAACATGCACAAGAATCTACATTTCCAAAAGAACTTCTTCCTGGTCTAGCTAGTATTGGTGCTTTTGGACCTTATATTCCGGAAAAATATGGTGGTGCAGGATTAGATTATATTAGTTATGGTTTGATAATGCAAGAAATTGAAAGAGGAGATTCAGGGATTAGATCAACT
>Ga0308016_10001372_pt1 | contig 12110 bp, 23 predicted proteins | sample Neamet233_FD_203129 | JGI IMG/M metagenome (GOLD analysis project Ga0308016, IMG submission 203129) | Marine microbial communities from water near the shore, Antarctic Ocean - #233 | ecosystem: Environmental > Aquatic > Marine > Unclassified | place: Southern Ocean | collected 2014-07-28
AATATTAAGAAAAAGGGTGATTCATAATGCTAGGTATTATTAATAGTGTAGCAGGATTAGCTACAGCATTTATCGACGGAAAGACTGTTGTAAAGAAAGCAGAAGCCGAAACTAAAATGAAGATAGCTACAGGTGAAATAGACTGGGACATCGAAGCCATGAAGGCTACACAGAATAGTTGGAAGGATGAATGGATTACACTTTTGTTTAGTATTCCCCTTATTTTGGCGTTCTGTGGTGATTGGGGTAATGATATTGTACAAGCAGGGTTTGTAGCACTAGAGGTTATGCCGGACTGGTATCAATACAGCCTCGGTGGTATAGTTAGTGCGAGCATTGGTATGCGTGGCGTAAGTAAATTCTTTGGGGGCAAAAAATGAGTGCAGAAAACTTTGATAAGTGTTTGAAAATGTTGTTAAAACACGAAGGGGGATTTGTAAATCATCCAGAAGATCCCGGAGGTATCACAAATTTGGGAGTCACCAAAAAGGTGTATGACGAGTGGATTGGCCGTGATTCTACAGAGCAGGAAATGCGTGACTTAACACCCGAAGATGTAGGCCCGATATACAAGAAAAACTACTGGGATAGGGTTAAAGGCGATTCACTTTATTCTGGATTAGACTGGGCCTGCTTTGATTGGGCCGTAAATTCCGGTTCAGGTAGACCTGCAAAAGCTGTGCAACGAGCAGTGGGCGCTACGCAAGACGGAGCCATTGGCCCCGCTACACTTGCATTGGTCATGGAAAAAGACCCTAAGTTTATTATTGAGTATGTCTATGATGTACGTCAATCTTTCTATGAAAGTTTAGATACGTTTAAGACCTTTGGTCGAGGTTGGACACGTCGTAATAAAGAGACCTTACATCAAGCATTAGAAATGCTATAACACTATAAATAGATAGGAGAACAACAATGGTTAAAAAACTGACAGACTTGACCGGAGACGGTAAGGTAACACAGGCTGACGTACTAAAAGGTCGAGGCGTGTTTAAAAAAGGCGGCAAAGTAAAAGCCAAAGGTATGGCAAACGGCGGCAAAGTAAAAGCCAAAGGTATGGCAATGGGCGGTAAGGTCAAAGCCAAAGGTATGGCAATGGGCGGTAAGGTCAAAGCTAAAGGTATGGCAATGGGCGGTAAGGTCAAAGCCAAAGGTATGGCAATGGGCGGCAAAGTAAAAGCCAAAGGTATGGCAATGGGCGGTAAGGTCAAAGCCAAAGGTATGGCAATGGGCGGTAAGGTCAAAGCCAAAGGTATGGCAATGGGTGGTAGGGTCAAAGCCAAAGGTATGGCACTGGGCGGCAGGATCAACTCCAAAGGAACGGCAATGGGCGGCAGAGGCTTCGGCGCAGCTCGTTCTTCAGGAAAGAGGACACAAATCTTTTAATGGCTTTTCTACAAAGTAACATCCCGCACTTTAAGTGCTGGGTGCGGCGTGAGTACACACACAACCATTCTGCGTACCACGGAGAGTTTTTACATGCGATGGCGATTGGCGTCACCACCATGCCGAACCGATGCCTGAGTTTTCAGGTGATTTTTACTGGCTACGAAGCGGATATAGAGGGTATACCTAATGTTCATGGCGGAGCTATGTGGGCGAGAATGCCCATTACTGCTTTAGTAGGGGACACTCCATTTGAAGAGTGGCCGGAGCCTATGCCTGTTCATGCGGCGCAACCTTGGGACTGTTCATCTCACACACATGCCGTTTATAAAATGGATAGAGCCACCCCTTGCCCTTGGCTTGCAAAAGTTGGTAGCGAGTTCTATCCAGCTAAGTACATGTTTACAGTGGACTATACGGACAGCGAAATTGCAGATGATCCAGCTCAACATAAACAAAGCCATGTGCTGGAGTTATTAGATGCCGGTGAGTATACTGGAAATATAGTTGCTCTTCCAAACAACCGTGTTCGTGTAACACACCCGGCATGGTTTAACACAGGAGAAGGTGCTCCAGACTTCCGTCCATCTCAAAACATACACTACTCTAAATCGGATCTAGACTATACGTTGGACGTTAATCAAATCTTTGATAACATATACAACGAAACCGAGGAGACTGAAGAATGACTATTTTAACAGATATGGTTAATCTTAACAATATAAGAGATTTAATTTAATGGATGTTGTTGATTTTGCAAAACATATGTATAAGGTACTACGAGAGCGCGAACAAGATATTGCAAGTGCTCTTGCAAGTGATGCTGTCAAAGATTGGGAGCATTATAAACTCATGGTAGGTGAGGTACGGGGACTGACCTACGCTCGTGAAGAATTTAAATCCCTGCTGGAAAGAACCGTAGACGATGACGAAGACTTTAATACTTCCTGAACACGTCGCGCAGAACATAAACAAAGAACGAGATAAAGCGGCTGATGCTGCTGAATCGTCTGATGTTAAGAGCGCTTACGTGAACGCTTCCGAGAAGGTGTTGGATCCTTCTCTTTTAGAGAAACCCCTTTTACAAAGATTACCCCAACCAACCGGTTGGCGTTTATTAGTAATGCCCTATCAAGGCGCTATTAAAACACAGGGTGGTTTACATATACCAGATGAAGTTCGAGCTCGTGAGGCTGTAGCAACCGTTGTTGCGTACGTCTTGAAGGTCGGGCCGTTAGCATACAAAGACCCAAACAAATTTGGATCTTCTGAACATCCTTGGTGTGTCGAAGGACAATGGATATGCATCGGACGTTATTCTGGTTCACGTTTTAAAATTGACGGTGGAGAAGTTCGCATCATTAATGATGACGAAGTAATTGCTACAATTATAGAACCTGACGACATTAAACAGGTTTAGGAGACAGCCATGAATGAAGAAACACAAGATATTGTAGAAGACGAAGGCGTTGAAATAGAAGTAGATGCCGGCCCTGAAGACGAAGGCGTTGAAATAGAAGTAGAATCAAAAGTTGAAACTTCTAAAGAAAAACCTGTGTCTAATGGCGATGATGAACTTGAAAGCTATAGCAACAATGTTCAGAAGCGTATTAAGAAACTTACCGAAAAATATCGGAAAGAAGAACGTGATCGTGAAGAAGCTGTTCGCATGGCGCAACAATTGTTGAACGAAAACAACCAGTTAAAGTCTCAAGTTAAGAACCTAGACAAAGGTTATGTCAACTCAGAAGCGTCTAGACTTGAAGCACACGGTGACTCAGTTAAGCGTCAGTATCGTGAAGCGTATGAAGCTGGCGACTCTGATGCAATGTTTGCTGCGCAAGAACAGTTGTCCAGTATGGCTGTTCAGCAAGACAGAGTTCGCTTGGCTAAACAACGTATTGAGCGTGATGTAGAACAACCTGTACAACAACCTCAAACCATTACACAGCAAGCAGCACCTGCTGTTAAACCAGACCCACGAGCCGAAGATTGGGCGAGTAATAATGAATGGTTTGGTTCAGACGAAGTTATGACTTATGCAGCGTTTGGGCTCCACAAGAAATTAGTTGAGGAAGAAGGGTTTGACCCGGCGACCGAAGAGTACTATAGTGAAGTTGACAAACGCATACGGACGGAGTTTCCACAGAAATTCCCGAAGGCGAAGAAATCGGGCGGAGCACAGGTCGCACCTGCTGGCGCTTCAGCTACCCGCAGTACAACAAAACAGGGGCGTAGGTCGGTGAAACTTTCACCCTCCCAAATTGCCATGGCGAAACGACTTAACGTTCCGCTTGAAGAATATGCCAAGTTTGTGAAGGATTGATAGAATGACTGATAGAAAATCTCGCGAAAGCGAAACACGCGAAACAAAAACGCGCCGTAAACCTTGGGCACCGCCCAGTCGCCTTGCTGCACCTGACGCCCCTGCGGGCTATGTGCATCGTTGGATTCGAACTGCAATGCGCGGTGAAGACGATAAGATGAACGTCAACACTAAGCTGCGTGAAGGATGGGAACCCGTTCGTAAGGATGAGTATCCAGACTATGAAGCTCCTACAATTGACGAAGGTCGATTTGAGGGCATCATCGGACAAGGGGGACTAATGTTGTGCCGAATACCTGTAGAAACCGCCCAAGAAAGATCCGCGTATTACGGGAACCGGACCCGCGAACAAATGGTTGCAGTTGATTCAGATCTAATGAAGGAACAACATCCTTCAATGCCGATTACTAATGATCGGCAAAGTCGTGTATCTTTTGGAGGCTCACGAAGAGACTCCGAGTAAACTTTTATTGAGGTGCTATTATGGCAAATTCTAACGGATCCTTTGGGTTACGACCCATTGGAAAGATTGGTCAATCGACCAACTCTACCGGTATGACTGAGTATCGCATAGCTGCTGACAACTCCAACCCGATCTTCCAAGGCATGGCGGTTATTCCGTTAGCTGGCGGGGTCATTGACGATCTACAGGCTGCGGCCGGTGGTAACGTGTCAATCGTTGGTGTTTTTGGCGGATGTGAGTATGTCTCTTCTACTACTGGTGAAACAATTTTTGCAAACTCTTGGCCGGGTTCTGGCGCGGATAGTAATTTCCCCGTCAAAGCCTTTCTGTATGATGATCCAAATCAATTGTTTACAATTGCTACATCTAATGTTGTAGCGGCTGCAAACACTGAGGCAGAAATTCGCGCAGCGGTATTTGCAAACATCGCGTTTGCAACAGGTAACAGTGGCGTATCAGCTTCTGGAAAATCATCTGCGACAGCAGACCTGAACACAATCGCAGCTACCAACACACTGGCACTACGCATTATGGGCATCCAAGATGACCCAGACAATGCTGACTTCACTGTTGCGGGTATTCCATTAATCGTTCGTATAAACAACCACTTCAATGCACCTACTGGTTCAATTGCTGCTGGTACTGTTTCTACGACCGGCGTATAAGGGGACTAAGAAATGGCTATATCACGCGCACAACTAGCGAAAGAGCTAGAACCCGGGCTCAACGCCTTATTTGGCATGGAGTACAACCGGTACGAAAACCAACATTCAGAGATCTTTGATACTGAATCTTCAGACCGAGCGTTTGAAGAAGAAGTTATGTTAGCTGGATTTGGCGCAGCACCTACTAAATCAGAAGGTTCTGCTATTAACTTTGACGATGCTAACGAAGCATTTACTGCTCGTTACAACCACGAAACCGTTGCGCTTGCGTTCTCAATTACTGAGGAAGCAATCGAGGACAACTTGTACGACCGTTTAGGCAGTCGTTACACACGCGCCCTTGCTCGCTCAATGGCCCACTCTAAGCAGGTTAAAGCTGCGTCTGTATTGAACAATGCGTTCACAGGCGGTGCTACTGCTGGCGGCGACGGTGTAGCTTTATGCTCTACTGCACACCCGTTAACAAATGGTGGAACACTTTCCAACACTCCAGCAGTTGCTGCTGATTTGAACGAAACTTCTTTGGAAGACGCTCTTATCAACATCGCTGGTTATGTTGACGAGCGTGGCTTGAAAGTCGCATTACGTGGCTTGAAGTTGATGATCCCACGTCAGTTGCAATTCGTTGCAGAACGTTTGATGGTATCTAACCTACGTGTTGGTACTGCGGACAATGACACAAACGCAATTCGTTCAATGGGTATGTTGCCTGATGGTTATGCCGTCAACGACTTCCTAACTGATCCAGATGCGTTTTTCATAAAAACTGATGCGCCTCGCGGCTTTGTTCACTTTGAGCGTACTCCGCTTTCCACTAACATGGAAGCAGACTTCGACACAGGTAACATGCGCTTTAAGGCTCGTGAGCGTTACAGCTTCGGCTTCTCAGATCCACGTTGTGTATTCGGTTCACCCGGAGCATAATAGGTTTTGTTACTTATTTAAGGGGCTGCTTCGGTGGCCCCTTTCTTTTTGCCTCAAGGTAGTGTATAACATTAATATCCCTGACAGTTGCATTCCGCGACTGACACTAGCCACGACAGGAGATCATCATGGCGAATACAACTTTTACTGGGCCAGTACGCTCAGAAGGCGGCTTTCAAGTAGTATCAAAAAATGCAACTACTGGCGCTTACACAGACATTGCAACAATTGCATCCACTGGTATTATTACCGATAAATTTGTTAAGCACGTTGGCTTTGCCACAGGCGTAACAGTAAACTCAACTGCGGGTGACTCGCCAACTATTGGCGTATTTGCACAGCCAGCTAATACAGTTATTACTGACATTAAAATCTTTTGTGTAACTGCCCCTGTAACGGGAAGTGGTGACATTGGTTATGAAGTAGGTACATCTTCTTCTGGTGCACAGATTGTGGCTACTCAGGCTGACGAAATCTTAGACGCTGGTACAACAGTTGTTATAGGTAATGTAACTTTGACTGAATTAGTTGTTCAGACTCAAGATGCCGCAACAGCACCAGCTTCTGTTCAGTATGCGTCAGCAGCTCGTAATATTTTCTGTAACATCACAAATACAGTTAATGCTACAACAGCAGGTTCGTTTACGTTCATCATCGAGTATGTTCAAATTGCATAAACAATTGGGAGGGAGCTTTGGCTCCCCTCTTTTCTTATAGGAGGCCGAAATGGCAGGATCAGACGTAACCCCAGTCCTCATAAGCGATGAGGTGGCTTTAGACGCAGACGGAATATCAGTTGCCGCTTCAGTGGGCAACAACGCAGCCTTGGTTATTGGCGGTGCTTTAGCAGACGGCGGAAGTGTGACTAACGCTTCTGGAAGACAAGTAACAATTTTATCAGCAGGAAATGATTCCTCAAAATCATTTAATGTAGTTGGTACGGATGTAAATGGTGCATCTCTTACAGAGAATGTCACGGGAGCTAACGCTGGAACAGCAACAAGCTCTGGTTATTTTAAGACTATTTTAAGCATTACCGCTGTTGGTAATCCTGCGGGAAACGTATCCGCTGGTATTAACAACAATGCGCTAGGTGTAATTTTTGCAGGGCGAACACGCCTTCAAGGGTTCTCCTTCGTTTCGGGCGGAACTGCTGGTAAAGCTAATCTTAGAAACGGTGGCGCCACGGGAACTGAATTTATACAGTTTCGATCTATTGGAACAGATAGCACTTCGGATGATCCGTTTATTCCAGATGAAGGCGTACTGTTTAAAGATGGTTGTTTTGTTACGTTTATTGTAGGTACTATTGATTTAATGATGTTCTACCACGCATAATTCTTAGGACGGCATACAATGGCTAAGATCGATAAGTCAAAGATGAAGTGCAACAAACCTAAACGTCAGATATCTGGCGGGAAGAAGTCTGTTGTAAAAGCCTGTGATAAAGGAAAAGAAAAGATTGTTCGTTTTGGGGATGCTAATATGACGATTAAAAAGTCTAATCCTAAGAGACGTAAATCTTTCCGTGCAAGACACGGCTGTGACAAAGGTACGTTAGATAAACTAAAGGCCAAATACTGGTCATGTAGGGCATGGTGATTAAAATGGATCAAAAAATTATTGGAAGTATTATTATTGCGGCAATAGTTGGATCTATTGGTTTTGTTGCCAAGGAATGGTCAAGTTGGACATCAAGAACACTTATTGATTTAAACACCAGAACCGCTGTTATGGAGACAGAGATCCATAATACTAACGATATGGTAGCTTTAAATAACGATATGTTAAAATACTTAGTTAGCAATTCACAAAAGGCTAAATACAATGATAAGTCGTGGTCAGATGTCGTTTCAAATCTCAAAATCACCAGAGAGGAGAAATAATGTCAAAACCAAAAGACGCTTGTTATCGAAAGGTCAAAGCCCGGTACAAGGTATGGCCAAGCGCATACGCAAGCGGAGCACTGTCCAAGTGCCGCAAGGTAGGGGCGGCAAACTGGGGAAACTCTACTAAGAAAGCAGCAACTGGTGGCTTGATTGCGTCGGTAGACAACCCTAAACGTCCTTCTAAAAACAGATATCGTGGCGGAGGAATAATAGCGTCTGGCTGTGGTAGTGTTGAAGAGGGACGACGGAAAATAACGAGGACTTTTTAATGGCTAAAAACTCTCTTAAAACATGGTTCGAGCAGAACGACGGAAAAGGCTGGATTGATTGTAAGACAGGCAAACCTTGTGGTCGTCAAAAGGGGGAGAAGCGTAAGGGGTATCCTGCATGTAGACCGACGATGGCGCAGTGTACATCTGCTGCCAAGAAGAAGAAGTCTTCTAAACGAATTAAATGGAAAGCTAGCCGTGGTGGACTAGCAAGAGTATTTTGATAACCGAAAGGAGATATGTAATGGGTGGCTACATGGGAGATCCGGATCTTAGTAAATCTACTGTAATAGGTCTGAGGACTGCTACTATGATTGCAAAAGAGCATGGTTTGAAGGTTGAACCTACAGATGTTGGAATAAAAGTTATTGACTCACAAGGACATTCGCGCAGTTATGGACCAAATGTAAAAGCAGGATCTATTGGGCGTTTTTTAGGGTACAGAAACGGTGGCATGGTTAATAAAAGCTACATGAACGGCGGCTGTGTAATGTCAGGGCGCGGCGTTAAAAAAACAAAGATTGGTTAATTAAATGGCAACATCAAACTCAAGAGACTTTGAACTCGACGTAGCTGAGATAATTGAAGAAGCATATGAACGGTGCGGTATGGAAGTTCGTACTGGTTACGACGCCAAGACCGCTCGTCGTTCTTTGAACTTGATGTTTGCAGAATGGGCTAATCGTGGTTTAAACCTTTGGACTGTGAAGAGCGCTACGATCACATTAACCCAAGGCCAAGCACAGGAAACTTTATTGCCTGACGTTGTAGACTTGTTGGATGTGGTTCTTCGTCGTGACGGTACAGATTATGAAGTAGAGCGCATTAGTCGTGGCGATTATGTCACACTTCCTAATAAAACCACTCAAGGTAGGACAAGTCAGTACTGGTTAGATCGTCAAATTGCCCCGGTTATTAATCTTTGGGCCGTTCCGGAGAACTCCACGGATCAGTTAGTGTACTATTATGTTCGTAGAATTGAAGACGCAGACACATTGGTCAATACTACAGACCTACCTTTTCGTTTCTTCCCTTGCATGGTTTCTGGTCTTGCTTACTATATAGCTATGAAACGTTCTCCAGAACGTTTAATGATGTTAAAATCTGTGTACGAAGAAGAGTTTCAACGTGCAGCGGATGAAGATGAAGGCCGCACAGCATTAAAACTACAGCCTAGCGGTAGGTATTTGAGGGTATAATGGCATACGCAAACAATAAAAAAGCTTGGGGAATATCAGATCGGTCTGGGCGCCGTTACCGTTTGCATCTAATGAAGACTGAATGGACAGGGGCTAAAGTTGGACCGGATGAATACGACCCGAAGCATCCACAATTATTTCCGCCAAAGGTTGGTCCCGACCCACAGGCTCTTAGAGATCCAAGACCCGAGCAAAACTTACCTTCTCAACGCAATATACAATATGGCTGGAGACCCGTTGGGTTTAACGGCGATGAAGAATTAACGCCTAATCCGTTACGCAGTAATGGATTTGTGGGCACTGTCACGGTGGTAACGACATGAGTTTTACATTTGATCAGTTAAAGCAAGCTATTCAAGACTATACCGAAAATACGGAGACAACGTTTGTAAACAACCTTCCTTTGTTTATACGTGCTTCAGAAGAACGCATTCTAAAAAACGTACAGCTTGATTTTTTTAGAAGAAATCAAACAGCAACTTTAACGCAAGGAAATTCTTTTTTAAATTGTCCAAGTGATTTTTTAGCTCCGTTTTCATTAAGCTATACGCTTAACAACGTTAAAGAGTTTTTAGATTTTAAAGATGTTTCTTTTGTACAAACGTACTCTCCTAACGCTACAACGCAAGGACTTCCAAAGTATTACGCGCAGTTTGACGTAACTAACTTTATAGTTGGTCCAACTCCCAACGCTAACCTCGCTGTAGAACTTCACTATCTATACCGTCCCAGTAGCTTAACAGCAGGCGCAGGAAGTGGAACTACTTGGATTAGTATTAATGGCGAACTAGCCCTATTGTATGGTGCTTTGGTAGAAGCCTATATATTTATGAAAGGCGAAGCCGATGTATTACAACAATATAACCAAAGGTTTGGCGAAGCTATGATTGGATTAAAAATGCTAGGTGAAGCTAAAGAAACCACTCAAGATTATCGGGTTGGTAAAGTTATGAGGCCGAAACAATAATGTTTAAACTAGATTTCAATATGCCCGATCAACCTGTAGTATCTGTTCATACTACTGAGAACCGTGGGTTCTCTCCTGAAGAAGTAGCAGAACGTTGCGTTACAAAACTTATCAGTGTTTCTGACAGTGCGCACCCCGCTATTCGAGATCAAGCACGAGCTTACAAAAAACACATGGAAAAAGTAGTTGCGTTTTATATGCGAGAATCTATTCGCAGTGATCGCACAACTGTGTATAATGCTTTAAAAGAAGCCGGTCATCCTGAACTGGCTGCCGCAATAAGGAGACTATGAAATGTCGATAACACAAGCAATGTGTACATCCTTTAAGCAAGAAATCTTGCAGGGGAAACACAATTTTACTAACGGTGGAAGTGCTTTTAAATTAGCTCTGTTTACAAGCAGCGCAACTTTAAATGCTACAACTACTGATTACTCCACTTCAAATGAAGTTTCGGGTACAGGATATACCGCTAAAGGAGGCGCGTTAACCAACGTAACTCCAACAACAAGTGGAACAACAGCATTTTGTGACTTTAGCGACTTAACGTTTGGGTCTTCTACAATCACAGCTAACGGTGCTATGATATTTAACACAACATCGGCTGGTGGTTCTAACACTACGGATGCATGTATAATTTTAGCGTTTGGCGCGGACAAGTCGTCTACCAATGGGGACTTTACTATTCAGTTTCCAACGGCAAATGCTTCTAACGCAATTATTCGTATCGCGTAAGGGGTAACTACAGATGACTTTAATTACGGGTTGGGGTAGAGGTACATGGTCCGAAGGGGCTTGGAGTTCTGTTCTTCCTGTGACTGTCACTGGGTTAGCTGGAACGAGTGCCGTCGGAACAATTGCCGTAAGTACAGATCAAATCCTTTCGGTAACAGGGTTGGCAGCGAGTGGACAAACTGGTACTGTAGTTGTAATCGCGGATGCAAATGTATTACCCACAGGGTTGTCCGTAACAGGTAGCGTCGGAAATGTTTTTGTTTGGAGTCAAGTAATACCCAATCAAACGCCAGACTGGCAAGCAATATCACCGTCGCAATCTCCCGGATGGACAGACATAGCGGCATAGGAGAGTTTAATGGCAAGTACATATACCACAGCAAACGGGATTGAGCTCATAGCAACAGGTGAGCAATCTGGCGCATGGGGCGATACAACAAACCTAAATCTACAAATTATTGATCGAGTCCTTACGGGAGTCGGTAGTATTACATTGTCTGGTACAACACATACACTGACAACCACAGACGGTACTTTGTCCGACGGAATGTTTAAAGTTTTAGTTTTAGGTGGATCTCCATCTGGAACAAACACTATAACAATTGCACCAAACGACGCACAGAAACTTTACCATGTGTTAAACAGTACTGGGCAAAGTGTAATATTTACTCAAGGTTCAGGAGCCAACGTTACTGTTCTTAACGGTGACACAAAGATAATTTTTGCTAACGGCGCTGGCTCCGGTGCGGCCGTTACTGATTTCACAGCTAATTTGGCCATGTCTTCTACAAATATAACAGGCGGAATAATAAACGGCGCTGTTATTGGTGGAGCAAGTGCTGCGGCGGTTACCGCTACAGATATTGTTGCTGCATCCTTAGACATCTCAGGCAACATAGACGTAGATGGTGTAACTAACTTAGATGTCGTTGATATTGACGGTGCTGTTGATATGGCCTCTACACTTACAGTTGCTGGTGCTGTAGACTTTAATGGTAATCTCGACGTAGACGGCACAACTAACCTAGACGTGGTAGATATCGACGGTGCTGTTGATATGGCCTCTACACTTACAGTTGCAGGAGTTCTTACAGGTGCTTCCTTAGACATCTCAGGCAACATAGACATAGACGGTACTACTAACTTAGATGTTGTTGATATTGACGGTGCTGTTGATATGGCCTCTACTCTAGCAGTTGCTGGTGTAGTAACAGCCAACGCAGGTGTAGTAGTAGATACTATGACGTTAGACGCAGCGACACTTACAGCTACAGGTGATTTCACTAT
>Ga0308016_10001374_pt1 | contig 12101 bp, 7 predicted proteins | sample Neamet233_FD_203129 | JGI IMG/M metagenome (GOLD analysis project Ga0308016, IMG submission 203129) | Marine microbial communities from water near the shore, Antarctic Ocean - #233 | ecosystem: Environmental > Aquatic > Marine > Unclassified | place: Southern Ocean | collected 2014-07-28
GAAAGCGTAACGCTTACAGCCACGGCAGACTAGATCCCCTAGGGAAGTCGTAGAGCAAATGCCAAGACAAGGTGTTTTGATGGAGGTCATGGTATTAACGTGATTGAAGCATATTGGTCAGGGCTTAGGGCAAAGACTTTATCGAGATCGCCTAAGTGTAAACTGTATGCAACATTACTTCGCGCACAATCTTTACTCGGTTAAAAGAATTTATATTTGGTGACTGAGCTTGGAAAAGTCATAGCTAGGACTCGGCACCAACTGGATTTTTACTCTATTTTACAGTACACTACGAACATTTTTAGGCTCTTGCCCGCTTTGAATCGAGATGATTTGCAACACTTACTGGCAACTCACCTTGGCAATAAATTTCGGGGAATATGCAGACCGGCCTAATCCATTTACATGATGGCACCCCTGTTAAGTGATTTTTATAATCACTTCGATCAAACTACAACGCCGATCGAATTATTTTACTGACAGCGCTGAACCGAAGAGGATAAAACTTTGTTAGAGGCTTACAGAAAACACGTAGCGGAGCGCGCCGAGCAGGGTATAGTCCCGAAGCCCTTATCTGCAGAACAAGTTGCAGGTATTGTAGAATTACTGAAATCGCCACCCGCTGGCGAAGAAGAATTCATCCTTGATTTACTTTCCAACCGCGTGCCAGCCGGTGTCGATGAAGCTGCCTATGTTAAGGCTGGCTTCCTATCTGCGCTCGCGAAAGGCGAAACAAATTCACCGCTGATTGATCAACTGCTAGCAGTTAAATTACTTGGCACAATGCTGGGCGGCTACAACATCTCGACCCTTGTTGAGCTACTCGATTCAGACGCCCTGGCTGCCGCCGCAGGCGATGAACTGTGCCACACCCTGCTAATGTTCGATGCTTTCCATGACGTAGCGGAAAAAGCACAGTCCGGCAATGTTGAAGCGAAACGCGTACTGCAGTCTTGGGCAGATGCTGACTGGTTTACCAGCAAGCCTGAACTCTCAAACAAAATTACAGCGGCAGTATATAAAATTCCTGGGGAAACAAATACGGACGACCTTTCTCCCGCTCAGGATGCTTGGTCCCGTCCAGATATACCGCTGCACGCACAAGCGATGTATAAAAACCCAAGGGACGGAGTGACCAATGCCGAGGAACAGATCAAGGAGCTAGAGCTGACCGGTCATCCGGTTGCGCTTGTAGGCGATGTTATGGGTACTGGTTCATCACGTAAATCAGCCACGAACTCGGTTTTGTGGCATATCGGCGACGACATGCCCTACATTCCTAACAAGAGAGATGGGGGAATATGTATAGGCGGCAATATTGCTCCAATTTTCTACAATACAATGGAAGATGCCGGCGCCCTGCCAATTGAAACAGTAGTCGACAACCTGAATACCGGCGATATTATCGATATCGATGTCTACACTGGCCGAATCACTGATCATGAAAGCGGCGAGCTAATTTCAGAATTTGAATTGAAGACTGATGTTTTACTCGACGAGGTTCGAGCCGGCGGTCGCATTCCATTGATTATCGGGCGCGGGCTTACACAGCGTGCCCGCGAAGAATTGAACTTGAAGCCTTCTAGTGTTTTCCGCATTCCAGTTACGGCTGAGGCGTCTGAAAAGGGCTTCACGCTCGCTCAAAAAATGGTAGGCAAGGCCTGTGGCGTCAGGGGCGTGCGACCGGGCAGCTACTGTGAACCAAAAATGACTACAGTCGGTAGTCAGGATACAACCGGCCCCATGACTCGCGATGAATTAAAAGACCTCGCCTGCCTCGGTTTTTCAGCCGACCTTGTTATGCAGTCCTTCTGTCATACTGCGGCTTACCCCAAGCCAGTCGACATCGAAACACAGCACACGCTTCCTGATTTCATACAGACGCGCGGCGGTGTCTCACTCCGGGCGGGCGATGGCATCATCCACTCTTGGCTAAACCGAATGTTGCTGCCGGATACGGTAGGCACCGGAGGCGATTCTCATACGCGCTTCCCGATCGGTATTTCATTCCCAGCAGGCTCTGGCCTCGTTGCCTTCGCAGCGGCGACAGGTGTAATGCCTTTAGATATGCCTGAATCAGTATTAGTACGTTTCAAAGGCGAAATGCAGCCGGGAATCACGCTGCGTGATCTCGTCAACTCAATTCCTTACGCGGCGCTAAACAGCGGTGATCTCACTCTGGCAAAGAAAGGCAAAAAGAACATCTTCTCAGGACGTATTCTAGAGATAGAAGGCCTTCCTGATCTTAAGGTAGAGCAGGCTTTTGAGCTTTCAGATGCATCAGCAGAACGCTCAGCAGGCGGCTGCAGCATTCGCTTAAGCAAAGAGCCAATCATCGAATACTTCCAGTCAAACATCACGCTGCTGCGCTGGATGATCGACAATGGCTATCAGGATGCTCGCACCCTAGAGAGACGCGCACAGGCCATGGAAGAATGGCTAGAAAACCCAGAACTGCTAGAACCGGATGCTGATGCTGAATATCACAAAGTAATCGAGATTGATCTGAATAGAATTACGGAGCCATTGCTAGCCTGTCCGAATGACCCAGACGACGTGAAGACTCTTTCCGATGTGCAAGGCACGCAGATTGACGAAGTCTTCATCGGCTCTTGCATGACCAATATCGGTCACTTCCGGGCAGCTGCCGAGGTTTTAAAGCAGGTCGATGGAGGGCTTCCTACCAAGCTTTGGATCGCACCTCCAACGAAGATGGATGAGCATCAACTAAGCGAGGAAGGCATCTACAATATATTCGGAGTATCTGGTGCAAGAACCGAGATGCCAGGCTGCTCGCTATGCATGGGTAATCAGGCGCGAGTCGCCCCAAACTCTACGGTAGTGTCAACCTCTACCCGAAACTTCCCTAACCGCCTTGGTCAGGGAGCAAATGTTTACCTCTCATCATCAGAGTTGGCTTCGGTATGCGCGGCCCTCGGTAAAATTCCAACCATGGATGAGTACATGGGCTATATGGGCAACATCAATACCATGGCTGATAGTATTTACCGTTATCTTAACTTCCATGAGATTGCAGACTTTATGGAAGCAGCAGATAGGGCAAAGAATATTCCCGTGACTGATGTGCAAGAAGTCGCATAGAATTTTCAAATATCGGTTAAATAAAAAAGGTGGCGTAGGCCACCTTTTTTATTTGCTTCTCTATCTATCCTCTCTATTGGCAAGTATTAAACCGTACTTTTCTCCACGATTTCGAACAAATCCTTCGACAATTCGGATTCCGCCTTGATGCGCCGAAGTTGCGCCTGCATTAGCCCCTGCCTCTTAGTACTAAACTTACTCCACCGTGTTAACGGTGTTAGGAGCCTAGAGGCTACCTGCGGATTCAGCTTATCGAGAGCCAGAACCTGATCCGCCAAGAATTCATAACCTTCACCACTGGCATCGTGAAATGCAAGGTGATTCTGAGCACAGAATGCGCCAATCAGAGATCGCACTTTATTCGGGTTGCGGATATCAAAGTCCACATGCTCGAGCAGCTGCTTAACTTGGGTCAAGCAACCGGGTAGCTGGCACACAGCTTGCGCCACAAACCATTGATCAACCACGAGTGGCTCGTGACACCATTGCTTATAAAAGCTATCCAATGCATCACGCTTTAACTTGACCGCGGCCCCTGCACCACTATTCACGAGGCAGCGTAAGCCCGACAATTGATCGGTCATATTGTGAGCTTGAACAAACTGATTCTGCGCCAACATGACAGCTTCATCCTTATCACTTCTCATCAGGTAAGATAGCGCGAGGTTCTTCAGCGATCTTCTTGCTATTGATTCAGCATCCGCCGCGTACTCGGCATCGCTAGTATTATTGGTATACACATCATGGAACATTGAATAGAACTTAGCAGCGACGCCATTCAATAAAAATTCACGCACAAAGTGAATGCCCTCCACATTCGCGACCTCGGCCCTCTCGATCAGAAAGCCAATCGTAGGAAGACTAAGCAACTGTGCGACCATTGCCTTGTCCACACTAGCATCCGATAAAACTGAATCGAGCACACCTGCATAAGCATTAACTAGGCTCTGCGGTAGAATTAACTCCCTGCCCGCCGCCAAATCAGACTGAAGCTCGTCGATCAGGCCAATTACAAGCAATTGCGAAGCATTCCAACGGTTAAAACCATCGCTATCGTTGACCATGAGAAATAACAAGTCGGACCGCGAGTAGTCATAGCGCACCCTCACCGGTGCGCTAAAATCACGCAATAGTGATGGTATTGGTTCAGATTCCAGGCCTTCAAAAACAAACTGCTGCTCTCCCTCTATTAAGGGCAGCACCCTATCAGTATCGCTAGTAGATGCATCCTCACCGAGCAACTTCAACGGCAAATCCATGCCATCACTTCCCAGCAGGCCCAACCGTATCGGGATTGTAAATGGCTTCTTACTTGATTGCCCCGGAGTATCGGGGCAGTGCTGGCTAACATGTAGAGTATAGCGCCCGTTATCAGAGTCGAACTCACTCCGGATAGAGACCACCGGTGTACCAGCCTGATAGTACCAGTTACGAAACTGCCCTAAATCAATGCCGCTGGCATCCTCCATGGACTTCACAAAATCCTCAGTAGTGACGGCCCTTCCATCGTGCCGCTCAAAGTACAAGTCACTGCCCGCTCTAAATTTCTCAGGCCCCAACAACAAAGCGATCATGCGGACAACTTCCGCCCCCTTTTCGTAAATAGTGACTGTGTAAAAGTTTGATATTTCCATGTAAGAGTCAGGTCGCACTGAATGTGCCATGGGGCCGCCATCTTCAGCGAACTGAATGGTCTGCAGAAAGGAAACATCCTCAACCCTCTTCACTGTTCGCGATCCCATATCTGCAGAAAATTCAGAATCACGGTATACCGTAAACCCTTCTTTTAAGCTGAGCTGAAACCAATCTCTGCAGGTGACTCTGTTACCCGACCAATTATGAAAATATTCGTGAGCTACAACCGCCTCAACACGCTGAAAAGAAGAATCCGTCGTGGTCTTGGAGCAGGCAAGCACACATGATGTGTTAAATATATTCAAGCCTTTGTTCTCCATAGCGCCCATATTGAAGTCATCGACAGCGACGATCATGAATATATCAAGATCATATTCGCGACCATAAGCTTCCTCGTCCCAGCGCATTGAGTTTTTGAGCGATAACATCGCGTGGTCACATTTGTCGACGTCCTTCTCTTCTACAAATATACGCAATTTAATCTCACGATCGCTGCAGGTGACAAAAGTATCATCTAGGCTCACGAGATCACCCGCCACTAGAGCGAATAGATAGCTCGGCTTCTTAAAAGGATCTTCCCAGGTCACCCAATGCCGCTCGGGGGCACTATCTACAGTGCCACTCGCTATATTATTGCCGTTGGAAAGCAGTACCGGATACTTAACTTTTTCTGCCGTTACCGTAGTGGTGAATTTTGACATGACGTCAGGGCGATCTAGGTAATAAGTGATACGACGAAAGCCCTCAGCCTCGCACTGCGTGCAGAACATCTTCTTCGACTTGTATAAGCCCTCAAGTGCCGTGTTGTTTTGCGGCTCGATTCTTGTATGACACTCAAAGTAGAACTCTTCGAATGATGCACCTAGAAGATCATTTAGCGCGAAAATAGTTAAGCCTTCATCGTCCTTTAGGTATTGTTCTGACTCTAGAAGCTGCCCGTCAATAAATATTTTTTCCAGCTGCAATAGCTGCCCATGTAGTTTTAATATATTGGCGTCAGCGTCCTCACCAGATATGTTTCTCTTAAAAAGCAGCTTGGAAACAACGCTTGCATGATCCTCATACAAGTCAAAATGAAGCTCTGTAGTTTCGATAGTAAAGGGAGGTGGACTATAGTTTTTCAAATAGGTGGTTCTGGTCCGTGCATTTTTCATAGTCTACAACTCTGTCTATTTATGTTTTAAAATTAAAAAATACGCCCGCGTTAAAGTCGCAAGGCCCTGCTTATAATTAACTATCTACGAACTATGAAGCGCAACTTCATAACCTGCAAAGCGGCGCATATTTATAACCCCCGAATCGAAAATCAAATATTGCCCCTTGATGCCTAGCAACGTTCCTTCCACGATTGGAGTCTTGTCGAAATTGAGCGACGTTACTTTTTCTGGGTAGCTCACAACAGGATAGTCGATCGATACCGCATCGACGCCATTTAAAACGCTAATAGCGAAGAACCCAAATTTGTCTTCTAGTTCATTCAAATCGGATTGACATTTTTCAATCAGCGTTTTCGCCTCAGAATGCATATCTAAGGGCGCAGCGACACCCTTGAGCATATCTCTCCAATTCGTCTTGTCGGCGACAAATTGCTTAAACATTACCTCAACCGCGCCAGACTGGAGCCTGGTGCGCACTCGAATAATCGCCAGAGCCTGCGTCGCCCCCTGATCTATCCAACGGGTGGGAACCTGTGTACCTCTTGTAATTCCGACCTTGAGACCCGAAGAATTAGCCAGATAGACTATATGATCCTGAAGACAGAAACGTTCGCCCCAAGCAGGATCACGACAGGTTCCTTGATCGAAGTGACACTTTTCTGGATGAATAATACAAAAATCGCACTCCGCTAGTCCCTGAAAGCAAGGATAACAATAACCAGAGTTAAAACTCTTGTTTGTTTTTCGGCCGCAATTAGTACAATTTATGAGACCGCTGTATTGCAAACTGACCTTCTTCTCTAACAGTGGATTAAGTGGGATTTCTTCTTCACCTAAACGCAGATGATATTCTACGGGCTGAGAGAGGCGACTCCGCATCTTCCTTAGCGTACCCTGCCCTATATTTTTCATGTCGCGCTTCCCTCATTTTTCTCTTTCTCGGTCATAGGACTGTTACTCGTTAGCATTAGTAACGACAGAAATAGTCTGCGTCGACTCTGGGACAGCATTACTCTTGCAGCTAGCCGAAAGGTCAAACCCGACTCTATCCTTTTCCGGAAGATACTTTGCCTCATATAATATTATTGTCTGCATGCAGAAATCGATCTGCGGTGGATCCAGACGCACCCCATCACCCCATTTTCCGAGTTCTACGGCAACTTTAAGAGAGTCGTAGACATTCGGCTTCATTTCATCTATCAGCTGGTTTATCGACGTGGGCTTCTGCATAAAGAGTTCTTCGAAACCTTGTTGCTTGCTATCAGACATCTCTTCACACCCTTTATCAAATCTCTCGTCAAAATTCATACAATCAAACTTCTTCAGTATTTAGCTACCGATCGTCGCACGACCCAGTGCGAATCGATAGTGACATGCGACCACCACACCCACCGCCAGACCTGCCAATAGTCCACCAAAGTGGGCAGCGCTGGCTATCCAGGACGAGGCAACTACTTCCATTACGACCAGTGCAATGACAAAGACCAAAAACATCTTATTATTAATGACTAGATTGCTGCGCGGCATAAAGGTATGCACTATCCATGTATAACCAACCAAACCATAAACTACGCCCGACATTCCGCCAAAATTATTGTAACCGCTAGTCAAATACTGCGCCGTATTCCCGACGAAAGAACAAAATAGTACCAATAAAATAAATAGCCAACGCGGCTGCGCACTCTCTAACTGGCGCCCAAAATACCACAGCCACATCATGTTAAAGACCAGGTGTAGCTCACCAAAATGAAGCAGCACAGGGGTCAGGCTGCGCAGCATTTTCACAGGGCTATCTATGCTCGCAAACAGAGGAAGTAGGCCCGAAGTATCTAGCACAGGATAAAACAGGATTGCTACACGTTGCGGCTGAGCACCAAGCAGACTAACCAGGGCAACCAATAAACACGCTAGAATAAGACTAAAACTCGCCGGAGCACGTAGAAAGGCTCGAATTAGTTTGCGGATCAAAGCAGCCGGGCTAAAAAGAGAATGTAAATTATAAGCGGCAGGGCTCCCACGAGAACAGTCTTCATCAAAGGGCCAATTCGCGAGGGCTTCACGAACTAGGATCGCTTGCTGTTCTCCTTCAACCCAGATCACCTGTCGGCCAGACTCTTCATTGATCCGATGACCAATACTCTGGCTCTCCAAGAACTGAATAAAGCGCAACAAGTTGACTTCTATGGGCAGACTCGCCGCTCTAATCATTATCCCTAACCAAAGGACTACCCCAACCTAACTTACTGCGACAGGCCTGATAGAAAGTGTGCTCTGGCGGATGAATGAGCTTCAATGGCACGTCTTTCTTACGAACAATAATTTCATCTCCTGCTGTCGCTGTATATAACACCTGACCATCACAGCTAACCTGTGGTTCAAGAATTTCTTGAGGGGAAACTACTATACGAATTTCGCTATCGCCATCTACTACGATGGGTCGATTACCGAGTGAGTGAGGATACATAGGCACCAAAACAACAGCGTTGAGGCCCGGATGCATGATAGGACCACCAGCAGATAATGCATAGGCGGTAGAACCGGTGGGTGTTGCGACGATAAGTCCATCCGAGTCAAGACTGTAGACAAATTTACCGTCTACGTATAGCTCGAACTTTATCATTTGCGCAGCCTTTCCCGGGTGCAGCACGACGTCATTCAGAGCGGACCCGAGATATTGATCTTTAGAATTTTTAGCGAACTGAGGTCGCGCTGCGACGTCGAGCAGAAATCTAGAGTCAACACTGTAGCGGCCATCCAAAACCGCAGTAATACCCTCTTCTAACTCATCGGGAAGGATGTCAGTAAGAAAGCCAAGCCGCCCGCGATTGATACCAATCACTGGCACCTGATCAGACGCTACAAACTTGGCTACGTTTAGCATACTACCATCACCACCGACCACAATTACCAGATCACAAAACTTCGAGAGTTCTGTGCGCTTGCACTCCCTCTCCCCGTGACCGCTCACCAATTCAGCCGTCTGATCGTCGACGAAAATACTTAGATTTTTAGCTTTCAAAAAATCCAATAGGCGACGCAGTGTATCCACCACTCCGGCATGACCAGGACGGCCCACGAGCCCTATATTATTGAATTCCGCCATTGCTAAACCCTAAGCTATTTGGTTCAAGGGTTTCAACGCAGCTAGGCTGATTTACCCTGTCCCAAGAGAGGTCTAGTATATCACAGCGAATCGCTCTGAATTCAACGCATCCTAGTCTCAATAAACATCCTTATGCCTTAAGCTAGGAAAGGCACTAGCATCTCTCGAATCATCGGCTGATACCGAAATTAATACAAAGTCTAAGCAGAACGCCTGAACAGAGACAGAAATTCAAGAAGATTAGGAACTAATCGATGCTAAGCAAATAAGGCTCTCGCATGTAAACCAGCTCGCCACTATTCTCTACCCAGTACGCTATGTACACAGCCAATTTCTGATTGGAGAACCCCTGATCGAATCGAAAGCCATCTAATATCGTAAGATGCTCAAGCATGCGCAGCGCTCGCCTGCCACCAAACGCGACCAAGCCTTCTAATGTATTGTCCCACTCCTCCAGCACCCCCAATTTATTCAGCTGGTAAAGACCTTGGTCCTCAAGCCCGATAAGCACAAAAATACCACCGCGCAGACCGATGTGTCGTTCGTCTATCTGTACATTCGCGTCTAAGCTTACCAAATCAGTTGTGTCGACTTTTTTCGTGAGAGATAAACCACCATCACGACTCGCTGCGATAGATATATTAGCAGCACTACCTTCTCCAGAAAGCGTGGAAATAGTCGCATTTGGTAAATCGGGTACCTGTGTAGGAAAGTAATTCGCTACCTGGTGCCGAACAAGGTTTAAAGACTGCACGGCATCCGCGCCAAACTCATTTTCGGCATCAACACCACAATCAAAACCTAGGCAGTCTAGAAGCGGACTGGAGAAGAGTGACACTCTCGACTCGGAATTAAACGCCCCAGGATAGGCCATCACAGTTACAAACTGACCTTCGACTCCGTAACCAGTTGAAAAATTGAAGGTGCCACCACTGCCATCTTCTAAATGTGAATGCGTTAGCCCCATGTTGTGTCCTACCTCATGAGCGACAACCAGATCAACAGGACAATCTATCGCGATCTGCGAATATGCGGTGTTTCGCTCAGCTTCACTACTAAAGTCTCCATTGGTACTAAACCCACCTACCGGAGCCAAGCCACAACGCCCCTCGCCGGGTTGCGTTGGTCGAAACAATATAACCAAATCTGCTCCATAAGCTTTTCGCAAACTGTCTATGTCGCTAAATGCGCTATCCGTCTTCCAAATAAGATGACTCAAAGCCACGTCCATGTCATCGCTGTCGTTGTAGTTAACAAGAGCGTGATAGACGGGCCGCAGTGTGATCTTGACGCCGCTATCGGCATAGATTTGATTTGCTACGCTAATCAATTGATTTATACGAGTCTGGACACCAAGGGGATAGAGAGTTACAGCACCAGGGGTATAAAGAGTTAGCACATCTATGACAGAGTTACTGTTGTCAACAGAACTAGGGTTTGTGGCATCGGTAGATAGTAACATTTCATTAAAATCACTAATGCCATCGCCATCGCTATCTATTCGAATATCTTCGACTACGTTTACAGCGCCATCGACTCGCAGACCTCCCACGACCACCGAGCTGATCACACGTGGTTTTGCTCGGTCATCGGTTACGACACTGTAACTGAATGATTTTGTCTCTCCAGGTAGGAAATTGCCAAGCTCGCAATAGATAGTTTTCTGAAGGGAAAGACTCAGTTGCTCGCGGCAATCAGTCGGAGCTGTAAGCAACTCACTATTTTCGAGAACGAAAAAAATTTCCACATATAGATTGTTATAAGACCGATTACTGATGTTCTTAAATTCGAGACTGACATCTATAATGTTTCCGACCAATACGCTATTGCTGGCAAAGTATTGGGTGACACGAAAGTTATTGCGGTCAATGCCAGGCGTGCTTACAGACGACGAATCGACCCTTCCATCTGTAATTGATGATTGTGAATTAGCCTCACTGACCTGCATCGGAAGAATAGATATTATTTCTGGTTGCGGCCTCAGCAGCGCATCGCTACTATCGGGGTTATCAATAATGATGTAGTCGTTCTGAAAACCCTGCTCGATACCGGCTAGACTGCCAGGCTTATAGATCCAACCCTGATAGTAAGCATTCTCTGTATTCGCGATCGCGTATAACTGGAAGGTCTCGTCGCCGCTACTCAGATGCCCGAACAGGCTCCGCTGCCCTTGGGTGATAGTGAGAGAGAAGAATCTATCGCCGTCGCGGCCTTCTGCCCCGATTACTCGATCGCCATTCACATAGCGGTCCAACGACACGACCTGTAACTGGATCTGCCTGGTGTCTGAGATCTGCAGATTCAGGTAGGCACCCAAATGAATGCTGTTCAACTGAGCACTATCCAGCGCTATCGACTGAGAGATCTCCGCATAGGTTGGGGGCTTTTGATGACTCTCCATCTGTTGTATGGGGTAGATGAAAGCCTGCTGCCCATGTGATGGAACTAACCAAAAAAGCACAAGCATAGCGAAGACGCGGCTTAAACCGTTCGTAATTGAGACCTGTTTAGTAGAAAGTGATATGGACATGGCGATGATTAGTTAGCAGCAGCTGGCACTTCTCAACTAATTTTCTCCTCAGTCAGATTGAGCGCGAGACGTTACAAAAACACTCAGTGAGTATGATCTTAGCGACTAGTCAAGCACATTGCTATATAGAAAGTGGGCTGTAGCGGTCATTTTATATTACGACTATACATTCAATATAAGCATCATCTATTTTTTTATGAGCTTTAATTGTGGATTCCTCCAGTATGTATAGCCACGACTTCAGTCCCTTCCGAGATTAAACCTTTCTCAATCAAATCAAATAAAGCGTAGAACAACTTCCCGGTGTAAACCGGCTCCAGGGGCAAATCGGAGAATCCCGCGAACTCACGCAAAAATGACTGCAAAGCTATGTTGGTGCGAGCATAACCACCACAATGGTAAGTGTCATCGACCTGCCAACCGATAGGGTTTACGCAGCCACATGCCGCTAATTGCCTCAAAACTTCAGACTGCAGATAGCCATCACCCTTCAGAATACTGATTCCCAGTACCCGGAGAGCACTATCATTCTTGATTTTCGATAAACCGCTTATCAAGCCTGCCATGGTGGTGC
>Ga0308016_10001375_pt1 | contig 12099 bp, 14 predicted proteins | sample Neamet233_FD_203129 | JGI IMG/M metagenome (GOLD analysis project Ga0308016, IMG submission 203129) | Marine microbial communities from water near the shore, Antarctic Ocean - #233 | ecosystem: Environmental > Aquatic > Marine > Unclassified | place: Southern Ocean | collected 2014-07-28
TACTTCTGTAGTTTCTTCTGTAGTTTCTTCTGTAGTTTCTTCTACTACTACTTCCTCTACAACTAATTCCTCTACAACTACTACTTCTTCTATCTCAGTAGTTTTCTCTATTGCTGCGATCTCTCTTTCAATACTTGATTCAAGGTTTAGTGCCGCTGATGCAACAGTTTCTTCTGGTATGTCAAACGTATTAGGTAAGTCTATTGCAACTGCAACAACTATTACCGTTGCCGGAACTACAACAGGTAATTCAACGGCAGGAGTGTTTAGTGCTAAGATTTGTGTTTGTACTATTGTAGTGCTTTCAAGTACTTCTTCAATTACTGGCTCTAGTACAGAAGTACCGTCATCAACTGTTCCTGCTGATAAATTAACATAGCCAACACAGTTTTGATCGTACTGTGGATTTAAATTACATTGTGCATCAAAAAATGCTGTTTGGTATCCTGCACATCCAGGATCAAACAACGAACTAATTTTACATTGTGCAGTATAGTAATTTGGGCAACTAGCATCGTTTGCAGGAAACAATGTACATTGCTGATTGTAATAAGCAAGTGCATACCCATTACATTTTGAACTATATAATGTGTCAATTGAACATTGTTGACTTAGATATGCCGCAGCATAACCTGGACATTGTGAATTATATAATGCACTAGCTGTACATTGCTGATTAAAGTATGCAGTTTCGTAACCAGGGCAACTAGTATCATATAATGCACTAATAGTACATTGCTGATTGAAGTATGCTGTAGCATAACCTGGACATTGTGAATCGTATAATGCACTTATTGAACATTGTGCATTGAAGTACGCCGCTGCATAGCCGGGACATTGCGAGTCATATAGTGTATTAGCGTTACACTGAAAGTTGAAATAAGCAGTAGCATAACCAGGACATCCACTGTCATATAACGCACTAGCTGAACATTGTTGATTATAGTATGCTGTAGCATAACCTGGACATCCAGTGTCATATAGTGCGTTAGCTGAACATTGTTGATTATAGTATGCCGCGGCATACCCGTTACATCCACTGTCGTATAAAGCATTAGCACTACATTGTTGATTATAGTATGCTGTAGCATATCCTGAGCAGCCGCTGTCATATAGTGCGTTAGCTGAACATTGCTGACTATAGTATGCTGTAGCATACCCTGGACATCCACTATTATAGAGTGCGTTAGATGAGCATTGCTGATTAAATTCCTGGATGGCGAAGGCTTGGGCATATCCCGGACAGCTAGAACTATGTAAAGGAGTACTTGCACATATGTCTACTGAAAGTATTAATCTACCTACCATGTTCTTAACTCGAGGTCCGTAGTTGCCTCGCCAGAACCCAGCGTCATATCCAGCAATGTTTATGTCTACACTTGCAATTCCTGATCCTGGAGTTAATTGTCCTGATCCAACCCAACTTAATACAGATTGTTGAAACCAGTGTGGATCAGATGCAGATGGATCAATATTATGTGTATTCATAGCACCGTAGTCAAACGTCTGTTCGTAAATATGGGCCCCACTTGAATTCTTAGCTGTAATTGTTATTGTTAACGGGTCAATACATACTCCGTTAGTCTTAGCTACTAGACAATTACCGTTAATTGTATTAGTGTGTCTATTAAACACTGCCCAACTAGCTGAATATCCGTCTACCTTAATACCTGCAGATGCTAACGCAGTCGTAACTGCAAGATTGACTGCCCATGCATCTTGAGTATGTTGAAACCATATTTCATCATTGCCCTTCCAATTTTTTATGAAACTAGTAGCTCCAGATCGGGTCATGTCACTAAAGTCACCGGATGTACTGTCGAATATAGTTGTTGTTGATTGTGTTGAATTTGCACAGCCGGTGCCTGTTACAAAGTTAGTCGTGCTATCGGTGGCGCAATCTCCAGTTCCTAATGATTGTGCGTTACAATAAGAGGAGAAGGAGAACGCCAAGGCCGACACCAGCGCCAGCAATAACGCCTTGTTTCTTTTGAACATCTTCTTTTGTCTCCAACACTACAGGCGGTGGCCTTTTAGACGGATTAGCTTTCCAACCTTGTTCTGCTAGGTCTCCGATTTCTCCTAAGTACGGACAAGGAGTTCCTGCCATTCGCATAGCATCAAATACTCGTCTGTCTTGGCAGAGTACACTAACAGCTGCAACCTTCATACCCATATCGTAGAGTGTTTTTGAAAGTTTTAATCTTTCACAGTTCGGATCTCGTATAGTTTCGCCTGAACTTATACCAAGTATTTGTGTTTGAACTGCACCAGCTACTCCTACTGTGCATAGGTCGCTGTTTGAACTATTGACACTTGGGGCTATAGCACTCGCTGGCGGACTAATTACAATTGTCTTTGTATCAGCGTCTGTTATAACCTTACTGTTACTTGAACTATTCGTATTTACATTACTAGTGGTCTGAGCATATGATACTGACGATAACCCTGTCATTAATATGAATAGTACAGCTAGTCTCAATTTTTGCATTACGTGCCCTCTTCTATTGTTTACCTCATTGGGTGTCACCCAAAAACCTTACTTTGAAGTATCGCTTTGTATTCTTACTGTAATCATTTAAAATAAAATTTTTATAATAGTATTTATCTTTGTCCTCATAGTATTTACACAACTTAACACACAATAATTTAACATTATAATCCGTCAAAAAACCAACACCGTCAAATTTTTAACACGTTTAGTACACGGGCAAAAAATAATGTATCAAATAAATAATATGAGTGAATGACGATTTAATTTACTAAGGTATACGATTATGTATAATAATTTATAAAGGGAAAACTAATGAGTGAAGAAGTAGAAGTTAAAGCAGAAGTTGCAGTTGATACAGCAACAACAGCAACAACAGGTGACGAACAAGTAAGTGCAGAAGCACATGCAAGTGCAGAAGCAGGCACAAGTGCAAGTTACGAGTGGACTGACGACAGTGTAGAAGTAGGCGCAGAAGCAGGAGTAAGTGCAGAAGCAGGAACAAGTGCTACCTACGGAGATACAACTGTAGAAGCTGGTGCAAGTGCAGAAGCACATGTAGAAGCAGGCGCAAGTGCAGGAGTAAGTGACGGCAATGCATATGTACAAGCAGGCGCAGAAGCCGGCGCAAGTACAGAAGCACATGTAAGCGTAAGCCAACAAGTAGGCGATGTTGAAATCAAGAACGAAAGTGGAGTACACGCAGAAGTAGGTGCTGATGTAGGCGCAGATGCACAAGTTGGCAAAGACGGCATTGAAGGACATGCTGGCGCACACGCTGGAGCAAGTGTTGGAGCAGATACTACTACAAGTGCATATGATAGTTCCGGCAATGGCGGAGAAGCAACAGCAGGTGTAAGTGCTGGGTTACAAGTAGGTGCTGATGTAGGTGGCGGAGCAACTATGGATGACGGTGTTGCTACTGTTGGTATAAGTGGCGAAGTTGATTTAGGCCTCGGCGTTGATGTTGACCTAAGTGTTAGTGTTGATACAAAGCCAGCACAAGAAGCAGTTACTGATGCAGCAGACGCAACAGCTAAGGCAGCTACTGATGCGGCAAACGCAACAGCTAAAGCAGCCGCAGAAGCAGAACATGTAGCAGCAGAAGCGGCGGCTCAAGTCGCAGCAGAAGCACAACATCAAGCCGAAGAAGCTGCCGCAGAAGCACAACGTCAAGCTGAAGCAGCAGCCAAAGTAGCACAAGATGCCGCAAATGCAGCAGCAAAAGCAACAGCAGATGCCGCCCACGCAGTAGAAAATGCGGCTAGAAAAGCAGCCAATAAACTAAAATTCTGGTAAACAGATAAATTAATAGGTAGGTAATTCTTTATCTACCTATTTTTTTCTAATAAATACAAGTAGGAGAAACCTATGAATCCATTTGATAAACTTGGCATGGAATTTGCAGATATTTTAGGACCTTGGATTGCTATACTAGTATCCATTGCAGTAGCATTTTGGTTTAAAGACTTTGTTACTAATTTGATGCAAGGGTTAAAGTTTAAAATGAATCCTGCATTTAATGAAGGTGATGCAGTGATATTAGATGATCAAGATGCTATTATTGTTAAAATAGGATTAAGAGAAAGTGTATTTGGTATCTATAGTTTAAGAGGGTATACTTGGCGTTATATTTCAAATGATCGTTTACATATGATTAAACTTGAAAAAATAGTAAACAAGAGTTTACACCTTGATACAGATTCTGAAAAAGGTCGTAAGATACAAGAATTAATTGACATGCATCAGAATAATCAAATATCTACAAACGCTGCAGAAATTTCATCTAATAAAGAAGAAATAGAAAAACTAAAGAACGGAAAATAAATGTCACATTGTCAAAATTGCGGACACGAATCACATTGTGGAGTTCCTTTACGCAAAGAATTTCGCAGACATCCTTACAATAAAGGTCCTGAAGGTCAAATTGAAGTATGTAAGAATTGTCGCTGTGAAAATTGTGAGCCCACAACAACTTGGGCAACAGACTTAGGTTAAGTTATAGTGGTTTTCCACTTGGCATCTTAAATGCAAGTTTACCAGTAATTTTAGTTGAAGCGTAATTCTTTCCACCGTTAACCATTATAACACCAGCAAACTGCGGTGGATACACGCTACGGAAACCAGTTACAATAACATCGTCACCACTAACCTTTGCATCAGTGTATACTTGTATAATTGATGCTTGTTTCATAAATTCCATCATTCCGGTTCCAAATTTTGCATCAGAGTTGAGCTGTTTAGCACATATCTTTGCAACATTAGTTACCATATGATTATAGATGTTATAGTTTGGATGATTTAATCTAGCACCAAAGGAATGATAAACTTCAAGTATCTGTGCTTTTTGTGTTTGAATATCTTCAACACTCAAGCCAGCCTTCTTCATTCCTGAAATAAACTTAACAGTTGTATCGTCTATTAGTTTTAAATGTTTAGCAAGTATTAACGGTCCTATTTCAGCATTGTTATCATTAACTATATCACAAATTTCTACTACTTTAGGATATGAGTCATATAGTTTTTTGTTTTCATTTTTGGCCTTTAAAATAGCATCACTAATATTTTTCATACTAGCATCAGCACCGTCTTTACCTTTACTACTAATTCCAATTTCTAAGCCATCTGCTCTAACAAATATACTATCAACTAAGTTATGATTTTTTCCAGCTGGCCAATATAAATCTAAATCATTCCATGATGTACCTTGAAGCAAATCAGCGGCTGCTGCATCTACACCACCTTTGATTACTCCTGCCATAATACCAATTGGTTGTAAAACTTCACCTGCATAATCTCTAATTGCTGTTAAGTTAGATTTTTGACCTTCCATTGTAATTGGAAATTGTCCTGCTGCTAAATTTTCAAAGCCTGTTAATACTTGAGGTTTATCGCCTAAACTTACTCGAACCTCTTTCATCAACGACTCTAATCCACGGTATCTTTTTTCTTCTACACCAAGAATATCTTGCGGGGTTAATCCAGTTTGAATCTTTGTTGCTGCACCTGTTTGTAACTGATACCCATGAAACTGGTTATTTTGCCAACTTGCAGGAATTCCTGCTTGTGCAACTTTCTTAAAATATCTACCAAATACAGCAATCTCTTCAGGTTGTCCGTCAGTACCAGTTTGATCATCTACAAGATATGCTAGTCCAAAAGCTAATGTTGCAGCAGTTGGAGCATTAGTCCATTGTATTGGTTGGTCTAGGCTTTTATTTAAAAGTCCAACAGCTGCGTCTCTAGATGCAGCATCTTCAAATTGTTCTGCATCACTGGGATATGCATCTATTTTTGTAAATGTTAAAATATGGTTAGTATCCATATGCAAAAACTGTTGTCCTGCTTGTCTATTAAATATTCCCGATGCTTCGTTTATCTTAGAAGAAGCATTAATTTTAAACTCTGTAAAACGCATTAGTTAATTCCCATATCTTTCTAATATTTATGCAATTTTAGGAAACAGCATATCCTTACAGAACTTGTCTACGTCAGCTTCGTCTAGTCCTAGACTCTTCATTGTTCGAGGAGTGTGTGGATTCTGTTGCTGATTATCACAATAATAATTCTGCGCTCCAGCAACAATATCACTACGTTCATCTCCAGTAAATTGACCTATTTCGTCAAAGTATGCACGTAGGTTATCTTGTGCTAGTTCTATAATAGCAACTGCTTCATCAATGTCACTTACATTGCCTGCAGCAAGCATCTTATCAGTAAAGATATTAGTTGCCCACTCTGGTAGTTTACGTTGCTTGCTTGGAATAAAGTCTGCTACTGCTTCCTTGTACCCGTCAATCATAGGATTGTTAAAATCACTACTAGGACTAAAGTCGTGAAACGCTCCTGTCATTTTGTTCTTACCAGCAATAACATCAAAGCCGTAAATAGGTCCGGGATTAGTTAGTACAGGGAATACACATACATGCATCATCCACAGGCCTTTGGACTCGCGAGCATCTACTACATCAATATGGGCTCTACGTACATGATCATTGTGCCAAACTCTGTTAACCCATGTATCGCTATTAAAGTGATCAAGTCCAGGCTCGCTATACTCTGTTGCCTTTTCATTGAAGATACTAATTATTTCTTCTTGACATTCAATAAGTCTATCCCAAATAGTACTCATTCGTAACTTTCCCCAAAGAAATCATAATAAAAATATTGTGTGCCAGTCCTTGGTACCTTTGTCATAACTTGTCCCTTAATATATACTCCACTTTCGCTACTTGTAGTGCCATTATAATCGTCGCCATTCATGTGTATACTATTATCTACAGAAATAATTGGTACTTCGGTTATATAAGACATCATTGTTAGATGTGAATGATGCCAGTTATTAAACAGTTCAGCTGTATCATTGTCACGAAAGCCGTTTGTTGCATGAACAAATAGTTGTAGGTCGTTACGACCGTTAGAATTAAAATTTTGTTTAGCTGCCCAAGGAATCATTTGTCCACCTGACCACCCATGACCCCACATGTCATTACATATTAATCCAACTACGTTGAACTTAAATGTGTCATCGCCTAATTGCCAACAAGGAACGCCTGATTTTTCCATGTCATGTTCTAGAAAGGGAACATCTTGTGGAACAATACCGTAAGTTTTACTTGTTGTTCCTATTAGCATTGACTTCTTATCATAAAATCGAATTTGATTGCGTTGAGCTTCGCCAAAGCGTTCTTTTTCTTTCCATAATGTACCTAAGCACAGTCCAACTTTATCGTTAGCATACCGTTCAACTTCTGTTAGCGCCGATGTTAGTTCGCCGCTGTCAAAGAGACTAGCATACACATCTGTTTCAAGATATTGCCCTGGCCTTGCTTGCATCATATTACCATGATCATATCCGCTTAATGCACCTTCGGGTGTAACAAGGTAGTCACATCTATTTTCAACAGCATAATCAATTGCTTTTTTAATAGTAATAACATTATCTTTAATACTTTGAGTTACAGGAATCTGTGCTCCTGCTACACGTACTGGAATCTGTGTCATGCTACATACCTCAGAGAGCTAGTATTATCTTTCTCAAAATTAATTTTTAAATCCTCTGCCTGGAAAACATAATTAATAACTAATCTATTTTCAGTTTTTAGTGGACAGGTTCCTGTGTGCATTTGATTAGATTTAAACAAAATTGCTCTTCCTTTTTTTGGATCAACTTCTCCGACTACTTTTAAGTCTTTCTCTGGATGCGGATCTCTTGTTGTTTTATTAAAGAACCTAGTAGGTCCGTCGCTATCTTTGATATAATAAATTAAAGAAAACCATTCATTACTTTTATGATCAGCATGTGGCGGATGATATTTATCTTTGAATGATTCATCTAACAAGTTCATATTTACTTTTATTTTATGTATATCGTTTACTTTACATCCTGAAATATATTCTAAAAAGTACAGTACCATTTGAGTAAGATTAATTGAAGCAGGATCACCAATGCCGTTCCATAATGATTGATGTATTAGCTGAGGACATTCTTTAACTAAAGGATCACTACTTTGGTTTTCTTGATTATTGCCAGAAGTATATGATGAATAATTCCAGGCTGTGTGGTATTGAAACATATTCTCTAAGTTGTTTTGTACACTTATTGGTACAAAGTTATCAATTATTGTATAGCTCAATATCTAACTCCATTATCTCTTTAAACAAGTTTGTGGCCGATGTAAAAACATACTTTGCTTCTTCAGCCATGTCGTCATTTATTTTACTTCTAATTGCTTCTTTTAGATTGTCTGGCTGCTCAAACTGATACATTGTTCCTGAACCTGGAACTTTTTTAGATATCATTCGGCCTCCACTAAGATCTCCCATATGTAATACGTATATATGTGCCATAAGTAATTCAGGGTCATGCATAATATCTTTCATATGCATAATGTAATCTCTTGTACTTTGTACTAACGGTGGCGGATCAGTTCTCTTCCATAACTCTAAGTAATCTGCTTCAATTTTTAACTTACGTTTGATATCAATTAGATTATCTAATACACCATTTGCTCCAGCCATTGCTTCTAATAGATCGTACTTCTTATGCTGGTTCCATAAGTAAGTAGCATACAAGTCTGGGTTAATGTTTCCGCTTAACAATACCTTTACAAAGTCTTGCCTCTCAGCGTTCTTATGGTGGTCCATTGTTAATTCTTTTAGACTCATGTTGTACTCCTATGTTGTTATTCTTCTTCTACCTTTATTTGTAGAGGATATCCTTGTTCGCGACTAGCAGTCGTTGCTTCTACAGCCTTCTGTTCGGCCACTTCGTACGTATATATACCTACAGTTGAGCTACCTTCTTCATGAATCTGAAGTGTAAGTTTTTCAGCAGCTTCTAATTGATGTTTAAAAATATTAGTAAGCATTTCAACTACCCATTCTACGGGGGTGTTGTCATCATTAAAGAAGATTACTTTATATTTAGACGGCTCTGTAAGTTGTTGTTTTATTACTTCATCAATTTCTACGTCGACATCAAAGTCTGTATTCATTTTAATTTCTTTCCTAAGTAATAGGGGGAGTTACCCTCCCCCTAAAGATTACTTGCTTTTGGTTGAGGTGCCATTAATCACGTTATCGCCTGAAACAATTTCAATTGTCTTAGGCTTTAGTGCGTCTGGCAAGTTTCTTTTTAAGTGTATATTAAGCATGCCCAATTCAAGGGTTGCTCCTTCTACTTCAACATGGTCTGCAAGTGTAAATTCTCTACGGAAGTTGCGTCCGCCGATTCCTTTATGTAGATAGTTTACTTCATCGTCTCCCTTAGGAGGCGTACCCTCAACTTTAAGTTGATCCCCGTCTTTAGTGATTTCTAAGTTATCCATACTAAAGCCAGCAACAGCTAATGAGATCATATACTCATCTTCGTTTATCTGTGCAATATTGTACGGTGGGTAACCGTTTCCGTTTGGGCTGTTTGCAAATTGTGTATTCATTTGTTCAAACAGTCTTTCAAAGCCAATTGATGCTCTGTGGAATTGTGGTAGGTCTAGAGTTTGTAGTCTTGTCATTTTGGTTCTCCTTTAAAAAAGCAAGATTTATATTTGAGCCCCATAATGGGCACTCATATGCACATAAGGTTCATCCTTTTGTACACATTTATTTATCATTGATAAAACCAACTTATACATTAAATTGGTTGAATACTTGATTTACCTGTTTTGATACACGTACAAATGTTGTACACTTGGGCATATCCTTAATACGTTTAGCACCAATATAAGTGCAAGCACTCCGTATTCCGCCAAGTATTTCTGTTAATGTATTTGCAACTTCTCCTTTGTGGGGAAGCTCAACTACTTTACCTTCTGCGCCTCGGTAACCATCTTTACGTGATCCGTGTTTGATCATAGCTGCATCTGAACTCATTCCGTAGAATTGGATCTTGCCGTTAACAATTTCGCCTTCGGATTCGTCGTGTCCTGCTAACATTCCGCCTAGCATTGCAAAGTGAGCTCCTGCTCCAAATGCTTTTGCAACATCTCCAGGATGTACACAACCACCGTCTGCCATAATGTGTCCGCCTATGCCGTTAGCTGCATCAGAACATTCTATAATGCCTGATAGTTGTGGAACACCTACGCCTGTCATTAGACGTGTTGTACACACACTACCTGGACCAATTCCACACTTAATAATATCTGCACCACGTAATAGTAATTCTTCTGTCATTTCACCAGTAATAACATTACCAGCAATTATAGTTTTATCTGGATATTCATCACGTAACCGTGCAATAAAGTCTGCATAGTTTTCGTGATAAGCATTTGCAACATCGACAGTAATAAATTTAATATCAGGGTACATACCTAACACTGCTTTCATTGTAGCAAAGTCAGCAGCGTCTGGATCCCAAATTACAGATGTTCCAGTACATACACTAATGTACTTCATCTTAACACCTTTAGAAAGTTTTTGCCAGTCATCTATTGAATAGTGCTTTCGTATTACAGTAAGCATTTTATGCTCTTGCAATATTTTAGCCATTGCAAACGTACCAACTCCATCCATATTAGAAGCAACAATTGGAACACCTGTCCATTCGTTTCCGCTATTATGGAATTTAAATGTGCGAGCTAAGTCAACGTCTCGCCGACTTTCTAGTTTGGACCTTTTAGGTTTAAACAGTACGTCACTATAGTCGAGTTTAATATCTTCCTCAATTCGCATGTGATAATCCTTTAATATCCAAGTTCTTCCAGTCGTTTTGACATCGTCCGTTGATGCCTTCTAACGGCGGCGGCTTTTGCACGTTTACGTTTTTCGCTAGGTTTAACGTACTCTTGTCTGTCTTTGTAGTCTTGTAAGACTCCAGACTCTTGTACTTTCTTTTTGAATTTACGTAGTGCTCCGGCAATGTCGCCGTTGCGTACTTCTACATATAATCCAGCTGCCGGTGTATTATTACTTCTCGGTGGCTTTTTGTTGTAAGATCGATTCTGCAAGTTTTGCTCCTATTATATCTACCAAATAATCTAGTTGGTATATTCTTTTATTACTTAACTTATTATAAAACAGATCAGGTCCGTTTGTCAACCAGAAAGTGTTAGTATTGGCAATAATATATGATGCCATTGTTCTAATTAACGAGGGACTGTTATCAATATCCATAATAACAAAGTCAGCAATATGACAATGGTTTAATAACCAGTCAGGTTCATGGAGATCTTTTTTATTAACTGTGGCATCTCCAATTTCCACATTTTCTTCAAGTTCAGGGATCTCATAGATATAAACTGTGAAAGATTCGGTAAACTTCATTATAAGGTGTTGGAAGTCATCCTTGACTTCTCGACTAGGGTATATTAATAAAAAACTTAAATCATTAGTTAATAATGTATCGGGTGGTGTAACAATTGTTAAATCACTCATCTTTGTCTCTTACTCTCCTCCATGCCGTGTCGTTAGTTTGCTCTTCGTTCTGTATATATCCTGTATTGTCAGTAGGATTGTTTGATTCTGACTTACCGTCTTTGTTAAGATAAGTTTCCCATGGAAAAGAATCTATTTCCTTTGCTAAGTATTTTTCTTTAAAACTTTTAATAGTTAAGTTAGGATTTTCATCCTTCCACTTTCTCTTAGCTTCGGCCCATTCTGGATGTTGATCTAACTCGTTAATTTGTTCTTTAGTTAGTCTACTAGCTTCTACTACAATACTCATGTTAGAGGCAGCATTTGGCACTGCTTTTACTTTAGGCTCGGGCTCTACTTTAGTATCTTTATATTCTTCTACTACAGACAATGCTTCTTCTGCTGCAATCTCTTCAGCTATATTTTTTATTTCTTCTTCAATTGCTTGATCAATTCCTGGATACTGATCTTCAACGGGATCGTCATCTTCTAGTCCAACAAACTCATGATCAAATTCACTATCTAATGTTTCTTGGTCTACGTCCTCATATACAGGATCAGGTTCGTAATCATCTTTAGTGTTTATTGGTCCTGTATTGTTAACAATTGCCTGAGCCCTAATCCTTTCGTACTCTGCTTGGTCAAATGTATCGTCTTTTTCTTTCCGTATAAACTGGAATGTGTATTGACTTGCAATTAGTAATAGTACCGCTAAAGGATCAAACACAAATATAATTGTAATTATAACCCAT
>Ga0308016_10001377_pt1 | contig 12096 bp, 9 predicted proteins | sample Neamet233_FD_203129 | JGI IMG/M metagenome (GOLD analysis project Ga0308016, IMG submission 203129) | Marine microbial communities from water near the shore, Antarctic Ocean - #233 | ecosystem: Environmental > Aquatic > Marine > Unclassified | place: Southern Ocean | collected 2014-07-28
TTCCACTTGATGTTTTCTGAAATTATTTTTGATTGTGTATAGACAGAGGCATAGTTTGCTCCATCTCTAAAATAAAACATAACCAAGTCATCTCTTGGTTTACTGTACAAGTTTGCACATGTAGTTGAGATTGAAACCCCATCTATGTGATCTAAATCCTGAAAGTCGTTCATTTTTGACTTAGATGGTTGATGATTTATAATATCTATGAATTTAATTGCCATGTTATTTAAAATATTTGTTTCATACTTATATTAAAAGTTATAATTAAATAATATATCAAATTAATCAGATGCTTAATCCTTTAAATTTTCTTTCAAAGTTCATTAAATCAAGTAATCAAAAAGAACTTGATAGAATTGTCATGATTGTTGAAAAAGTTAACTCATTTGAGGATAAAATTAAGATACTTTCGGATGAAGATTTTCCGAAGAAAACCCTCGAATTTAAGAATAAAATTTCTCAGGGAGCTCATATCAACACCTTATTACCAGAAGCATTTGCTCTTGTAAGAGAGGCATCTAATAGGTCTAGAAATGAGAGACATTATGACGTTCAAATAATAGGTGGTGTTGTTTTGCATGAAGGCAAAATTGCTGAAATGAGAACTGGAGAAGGAAAAACTTTAACCATTTGTCTGGCAGCTTATTTAAACGCTTTAATTGGCAAAGGTGTGCACGTTGTTACTGTTAATGATTATTTGGCTAAAAGAGATTCTCAAGAAATGGGTGAAATTTATAAATTTTTAGGTCTAACTTCTGGATACATAAATAATGACCAAGATGACTATGAAAGAAAAAAAAATTATAATTTTGACATTACTTATGCAACTAACAGTGAGCTTGGTTTTGACTATTTAAGAGATAATATGAAACTCTCTAAAGAGCAAATGGTTCAAAGAGGGCATGTCTTCACAATTGTTGATGAAATAGATTCTTGTTTAATTGATGAAGCTAGAACACCGCTAGTAATTTCTGGAGCTGCTGAGGATAAAATAGACCAATATTTAGCAATTGATAAATTAGTCAGAATGTTAACACCAGAACATTATGAAATTGATGAAAAAGATAAAAATATTTTACTGACAAACGAAGGGATTAATAATGTGGAAAAAATGCTTTCTAGCGCTGGTGTTCTAAAAAATAATAATTTTTATGATCCTGAAAATCTAAGCCTTGTTCATCATGTTAATCAATCATTAAAAGCAAATCATTTATTTGAAAAAGGTAGAGACTATATTGTTACAGATGGAAGTTTAAAAATTGTTGATGAACTCACTGGAAGAATTTTAGAAGGAAGAAGATTTGGAGATGGTCTTCACCAAGCACTAGAAGCTAAAGAGCGAATTGATGTACAAGCCGAAAATCAAACACTTGCTTCTATAACTTTTCAAAATTATTTCAAACTTTATGATAAAATTTCGGGATGCACCGGAACAGCTGCTACAGAGGCTGAAGAATTTTATGAAATATATAACTTGGTAGTGGTTATAATTCCTACAAATAAAAAAATGATTAGGAATGATTTAAACGATCAGATTTTCAGAACAGAGGAAGAAAAAAATAAATCTATAATTAAAAAAGTTTTGGAGTGTCAAAAAATTGGCCAGCCCATTTTAATTTTTACTTCTAGTATCAATAAGTCTGAAATTTATTCAAAACTACTTAATGAAGCAGAAGTAAAACATGTAGTGTTAAATGCAAAAAATCATGAAAATGAAGCAGAAATTATAGCAAATGCAGGAAAATTTAACTCGGTAATAATTACAACTAGTATTTCTGGAAGAGGAGTTGATATTCAACTAGGTGGTAAAAAAGGTAGTCAACCCAATAAAGAACTTTTAATTAATAAGAATAAAATAAAGTTATTAGGTGGTCTATTTGTAATTGGCACAGAAAGAATGGAATCTAGAAGGGTTGATAATCAAGCAAGAGGCAGGGCGGGTCGTCAAGGTGATGAAGGAAGTTCTATCTTTTATGTTAGTTTAGAAGATGACTTAATGAGAATTTTTGGCTCAGAGTCCATGAATAATATTCTTCAAAAACTTGGATTAAAAGATGGTGAAAGTATTGATCATCCTTGGATTAATAAAGCACTTGAAAGAGCACAACAAAAAGTTGAAGCAAGAAACTTTGATATAAGAAAAAATTTATTAAAATTTGATGATGTTTTAAATGATCAAAGACATGTAATATTTTCTCAGAGGGATGGAGTAATGAATAGTGAAAAAGTTTTTGATTATTCAGATGAATTTATTTCTGAAATAATGTCTCATCTAATAAGTTTAAAAGATCAAAATTTATCAAAAACTAAAAGTAATGAATTTACCAATCAATTAAAAATTTTACTTGGAAAGAGTGTTAATGACCAGGAGTTTGAAATTTTAATCAATTTAAAAAATCAAGATTTAAAAGAAAAAATTAATTCTAAGTTCATGAATGCAAGAAATGAAAGAATTCAAATACTAAGTGGGGATAAAGCAAAAGAAATTGAAAAAAGAATTTTTCTTCAATGCATTGATTTAAACTGGAAGTCACATATTCAGTATCTTGAACAACTAAGACAAGTCATAGGGCTTAGATCTTATGGACAAAGAGACCCCTTGGTTGAATATAAAAAAGAAGCTTTTTATTTATTTGAAAATTTATTAAATAAGTTAAAAATTGATTTTGTCACAATCTTAATAAATTTAAAAGTTATTCAAGAGGCCACTCAAAAAGAGGAGGTTTCTAAACCTGTGGTGATAGATCCAAAATATATTGGGAAAAAAATGAGCAGAAATGAACCTTGCTTATGTGGTTCTGGGAAAAAATATAAAAAATGCTGTGGAGCCCTATAAAATAAATATTAAATAACTCAATAAAAGTATTATCACAAAAGAAATTCCTATTTTAATCTTAGATTTAAAATAATTTGTAATAAAGGTGTTAATCTTATTTTTTTTTATACTTAATGTACTTAAGTCATCTAATTGATGAACAAAACCTTTGGTTCTTCCAATTGTTAAAAATTTATTCTTCCTATGGTCAAAAATTTCATCACCACTCATATTAAAAAATTTACTTAAATTATTTTCAATTGATTCTCTGACATTATTTAAAATTAGATCTCTGTCTCTATGAGCTCCACCAACTGGTTCACTAATAATTTCATCAATTACTTTTAAATTGAAAAGATCTTTTGATGATAGTTTCATTGCTTTTGCAGCATCAAGTGTTCTTTTTGGGTCTCTCCATAAAATTGTGGCACATCCTTCTGGAGATATTACAGAATAAATTGCATTTTCTAACATCATAACTTTATTAGCAGATGCTAATGCTATCGCTCCACCTGAGCCACCTTCGCCAATAATAATTGCAAATGTTGGAACACTTAGCAGCATGCAGCATTCTATTGATTTTGCAATTGCTTCTGCTTGACCTCTCTCCTCCGCTCCTACTCCAGGATATGCTCCAGGTGTATCTATAAAAGAAATTATTGGTATATTAAATTTATCTGCAAGCTTCATCAATCTTATAGTTTTTCTATATCCCTCTGGTCTCATCATTCCAAAATTTCTTTCAATTCTAGTTTCAAGGCTATTACCTTTTTCCTGTCCTATAACTAAAACTGATTTTTCATCAAACTTTGCAAAGCCTGCTAAAACTGATTTATCTTCTCCATAAAATCTATCACCCGATAGTGGAATAAAATCTTCAAATAAATTATCAATAAAAAATTTTGCTTTTGGTCTATCCTCATGTCTTGCAACTAGAGTTGTTTGCCAAGGATCTAAATTGGAATAAATTTCCTTTAGTTTTTTATCTATTTCTTGCTGCGTCTCAGAGATTTTTTTTGTGTCTACCTCAGAAAGACCATCTTGATTATACGGATCTTTTAATTTTTCTATTTCAGACTCAAGGTTTTTAACATCTGTCTCAAAGTTTAAATAATTTTTCATTAGAATATATTAATTATTAATTAATTGACAAAAAAGGCAATAAAATGTTTTAAATAATTAATATTTGACTTAATTTTATTAAGAAGTAGTCTAATTTTTGTATCGGAAGAGACTATAAAAATAGCGCCGAAGGAGCAACTACCCCGGAAACTCTCAGGCCAAAAAAAACCGATATTAAGCATAACACTCTGGAAAGAGACTTAATCTTGCCGATGGAGCAAAACCCTCAGGCAAAAATACAGATGGGGTAAAAATGAGTGCTATGAAAGAACAATATATAAAAATAAAAAACTTATCAGTTTCAAATAAATTGCTAAGCTTTGTAAATGAAGAGTTACTTAGTGACACAAAAATTTCACCAGAAAAGTTTTGGGATGGTTTTGATAAAGCAGTTCATGAACTAACTCCTAGAAATAAAGAATTAATTCAAATTAGAGAAGATTTACAAAAAAAAATAGACAATTGGCATACCAAAAACAGAGGTAATGAGTTTAATTTACAGATATATAAAAAATTTTTAAATGAAATTGGTTATTTAAAAGAAGTTGGACCTGACTTTAAAATTAAAACCAAAAATATTGATGAAGAAATAACTAGTATTGCAGGACCTCAATTAGTGGTTCCAATCATGAATGAACGATATGCTCTTAATGCAGCTAATGCAAGATGGATGAGTTTGTATGATAGTTTATATGGCACTGATTTAATTGAACAGCCTGAAGATACTACTTCTCAGAAGTATGATCCTTTAAGAGGAGAAATGGTTATAAAATATGGAAGAGATTTTTTAGAAAAATATTTTCCTCTAGTAGGTTTAAATTGGCATAATATTACAGGACTTAAAATTAATGATGGCTCTCTTATTGTGTTAAAAGATGGTGTTGACACATTATTAAAAGATAAAAATAAATTTATTGGTTACAGAGGAGAGGTTAATAACCCTCATGCAATAATTCTCAAAAATAATAACCTTCACATAGAGATACTTGTAGATCCAAAAGCTTTTAGTGCCCAACAAGATTTAGCTAATATTAGTGACATTATTGTTGAAGCAGCAGTTTCAACTATTTGTGACAATGAAGATAGTGTTGCTGCAGTTGATGCAGAAGACAAAGTTATTTGTTACAGAAACTGGCTTGGTCTAATGAAGGGTAATTTAAAATCAACATTTAAAAAAAATGGAAAAACTTATGAGCGTAAATTAAATCCTAATAGAAACTATATTTCTAAAGATGGAAAAGAATCAAAATTACATGGAAGAAGTCTATTGCTGGTAAGAAATGTTGGACATCTTATGACCAACTCTGCAATTATTTTAAAAGATGGCTCTGAAATACCCGAAGGTATTATGGATGCTTTTATAACTTCAGCCGCATGTCTTCATGATATAAGTAGAAAAGGTAATTCAAGAAGTGGTTCAATTTATATTGTGAAACCAAAAATGCACGGACCTGATGAAACTTCCTTTACAGATTTAATTTTTTCTAAAGTTGAAGAAGTTTTAGGGTTAGAAAAATATACTTGTAAAATTGGTATCATGGATGAAGAAAGAAGAACTTCTTCAAATTTGAAGGAGTGTATTAGAACACTTGAAAATAGAGTATTTTTTATTAATACTGGATTTCTAGACCGAACTGGAGATGAGATACATACATCTATGGAAGCTGGTCCTATGATTAAAAAAGGTGATATGAAATCTTCTAAATGGATTACAGCATATGAAAATAATAACGTTGATATAGGTCTTCTATGTGGTCTATCAGGTAAAGCACAAATTGGTAAAGGGATGTGGGCTATGCCAGATAAAATGAAAGATATGATGGAACAAAAGACTGGTCACTTGAATGCTGGAGCAAATTGTGCGTGGGTGCCTTCACCGACAGCAGCAGCCCTACATTCTCTTCATTATCATGAAATCAATATTTTTGATAAACAAAATGAGTTACAAAATAGAGAAAAAGCAAAATTAGATGATCTTTTAACCATACCTATAGCTGATAGACCTAATTGGTCTGTTGAAGAAATTAACTCTGAAATTTCTAATTCCTCACAAACACTTTTAGGTTATGTTGTAAGATGGATTGATCAAGGAGTGGGTTGTTCTAAGGTGCCTGATATTAATAATATTGGTTTAATGGAAGATAGAGCTACATTAAGAATTTCTTCTCAGCATATAGCTAATTGGATCCATCATGGAATTTGTACCAGCAAACAAGTTCTAGAAATAATGAAAAAAATGGCAAAGATTGTTGATGAACAAAACAAGGATGATAAATTATATCAAAATATGGCACCAAATTTTGATAAGTCAGTTGCTTTCAAGGCTGCTTGTGATTTAGTTTTTCATGGTAGGTCTCAGCCTTCTGGCTATACGGAACCATTATTGCATCTAAATAGATTAATTAAAAAAAATTAATCAGAGCTCGATTTTATTCTGGTTCTATTTTTAAAAGCAGAATATAAAGTTCCATCATCTAGATTTTCTATTTCACCACCTACTGGTAAACCTTGTGCAAGTTTTGTGACTTTTGTGTTTGTTTTTTTGAGACTATCCTGAATATAATAAGCTGTAGTTTGACCTTCAACAGTTGCACTTGTTGCCAATATAACTTCTTCAATGTTTTCTTTAATGACTCTTTCGATCAAAGAATTGATTAGAAGATCTTCTTTTCTTTGACCAGCAGACGAAATTGTTCCGCCAAGAATATGGAAATATCCTCTATAAATATTTGAATTTTCAATCGACCACTGATCAGCAATATCTTCAACTACACATATTTTATTATATTTTTCTTTAGTATTTTCACAGTTATTACATCCTAGAGAGTTTGATTTTAGTGTGCCACAAGATTGGCACCTAATAACATTTTTATAAACTTGGGCTAAAGTATTAGCCATCGGTTTAACTAATTCATCCCTATTATTGATAAGTTTTAATACAATTCTTTTTGCTGATTTTGGACCTAAACCTGGAAGTTTGGCAATTAGTTTAATTAACTCTTCTATTTCATTAATATTTTGCATTTAGTTAAAGTGGCCATTTAAAGCCTGGAATACCTAATCCACTTGTAGATTTTGAAATTTCCTCAGAAGTTTTTGATTTAAGTTCAGATCTTGCATTGTTGTGAGCCGCTACAATTAAGTCTTCTATTATAATTTTATCTTCTTTCATTACCTCTTTAGATAAATCTATTTTTATCATTTCATTCTCTCCATTTAATATTACTTTTACAGAATTGGTTCCGGAAGTTCCTTCGGCTTGAATATTTTTAATTTTTTTCTGACTCTCTTTAATTTTAGACTCTAATTCCTTAGCTTTATCTAAAATTTTTGTAAAATCAGTCATTTTTATTTTCTTCTTTAAATATTTTTACATCAATCAACTCAGCATCAGGAAACTTCACTAGAGTCTCCTTATAAATTGAGGAGTTTTTAACACTCTCTATTAATTCTTTTTTTAGATTAACCTCTTCTTCTTTTTTTGAAGGATGGCCCTTAGTTTTACTAAGTGTAATTATCCATCTATTGCTAGTCCACTCATAAAGCTTTAAAGATAAATCTTTAATAAAGTCTTTATCTAAATCTTCGTTAAAAGAAATTTCAATTCTTTGATTTTCAAAACTAACAAGGTTTACATTTTTTTCCAGTTCATATTTTAACTTAATTTCTTTTTTTAGTGCACAGGTTGCCAATAAATCATTAAAGGAATTTATAGAATTAATTTGTTTTTCATTTTTCTTATTGTCTTTAATCTTTATATCTTTTTCTTGAATAATGTTTTTCATTTGATCAATGGTTTCTACTTTATCTTTTATATCAAATAAATCATCATCCTCTTTCCCCTGTGAAAGAGATATATGATTGGTATTTTTATTATCTATAAATATATTTTCATGACTTATATCAGAAATATTTTTAATACTTTTTAAATGAATTAATCTAATCAAAAACATTTCTATTGATAAGTGCTGATTAGAAACTATATCTAGTTCTTCTAATGTTTTAATAGTAAATTGCCAAAACAATATTAAAGTTTCATTATTAATATTTTTTGAAATTTCTTTAATTTTATTAAACTCCTCATCATTTAATGAAAAATTTGTACTATCAATATTTAAGGCATCTATATTTTTAAAATAATATAAAAGTTCTAAAAAGTCATTTATGAAAATTTTAGGTTCTACTCCTTGATTGTAAATTTTTCTATAAGTATTTAAAACTTCTTTTTCTTTTGCCTCAAATATTAGTTGAAATAAACTAATCAGTTGTGATTTATCAAAGTAACCAAATATTTTTTGAGCAGCAGGTAAATCCAATTCTTTGTCTTTATCCAATGTAAGTAGCGCTCTATCTAATAAAGATAAAGCATCTCTAACAGATCCCTCTGATATTTTAACAATTAGTTTAAGAGCATCATCAGATGCATTCCCATTTTCTTTATCTTTAATCTTTTTTATAAAATCAAACAGCTCTAAAGACTTAATTCTAGACAGATCAAATCTTTGGCAACGCGATACTACTGTAATTGGAATCTTTTTGATCTCTGTCGTTGCAAAAATAAATTTTAAATATTCTGGTGGCTCTTCTAAGGTTTTCAAAAGCGCATTAAATGCTTGTTTACTTAGCATGTGTACTTCATCAATTATAAATATTTTATATTTGGCAGTTGTTGGTCCGTACCTTGAAAACTCAATAAGGTCTCTTACATCATCTACACCTGTTTTACTCGCAGCATCCATTTCCAGTACATCAATATGATTTGAATTTGAAATAGCATCACAATTTTCACAAAGGTCCTCTTTGCACAGATTATTATTTCCATTTGAACAATTTAATGATTTAGCAACTATTCTTGCTGTAGTGGTTTTTCCAATTCCTCTAATCCCTGTAAATAGGTAGGCATTTGGTACTTTATCTGCTTTAATTGAATTAAATATTGTCTCCGCAACGACGTCTTGACCTATAAGATCATCAAACGTTTGTGGTCTGTATTTTAAAGCTAGTACTTTTGTGTTTTTATTCATTTTCATAAGGAGACTAGAACCTGAACAACTGTCTCTACAACTGCTTCCGTTAAGATCTGGTCGGGTTCAAGCAGCATTCACCTCTAGCCTCCAAAGTTATTATAGCAGTAATGTTTTCTAATCTACAAGAAAAGTTTCTAGACTATTTTTCTCTAAATTTATCAGCCTCAAAAACACCTAACACGTGAAAATCTTGACAGTGAAGCCCTAATTCTTCCAAAGATTTTTGAACTTTTGGATCTTCTATATGACCATCTAGATCACACAAAAAAAAATATGATTTAAATGAATTTTGCTCCGGGTAACTCTGAAGCTTTGTTAAATTTACACCGTTAATCGCAAATCCACCTAGTGATTGATAAAGAGCAGCAGGCTTACTTTTTAATTTAAATAAAAAAGATGTTATATATTTTTTTTTACCAAAATATGGTTGTGAGACTTCTTTTCCCATGATTAAAAATCGAGTTGTATTACTATTTTCATTTTCAATATTCGCTGCAAGTATTTTAAGTTTATACGTCTTGGCACTTAATGACGAGGCAATCGCAGCGTCACTTTTAATCCTATTTTTACAAACCTTTTCTGCGGAGCCTGCTGTATCTGCTCTAACATGTTCAACTAAATTATTTTTTTTTATAAAATTTGAACACTGAGATAAAGCTTGAGCATGTGAGAAAACATTTTTTATATCACTTATGTTGCTTCCACGTTGTCCTAATAAATTATGTTCAATTTTTAAAAAGTGTTCTGCATATATATTTAGTCTATACTTGAAGATTAAATATTCTATCCCAATATTTCCAGTAATACGATTTGACTCAGGTATCACTATTCTTGAATTATTTTCTAATGATGCTTTCAAAAAGCATTCATCAAAAGTTTTACAAGGTATGATCTCTGCATTAGGGTCAATTTCTAGTGCCGCTATATGAGAATATGCGCCAAAAGTTCCTTGAAAATAAATTTTACTCATTTTATATTTTATATTCCATAATTTTTTTTATAGCCAGATAATCTTCCTCTGTATCAACTCCTATAGGAGAAGACTTTGCTAAAGCTACATTTATTTTTAATTTATTATCTAAGGCTCTTAATTGTTCTAACTTATTTTTTTTTTCTCTATCAGTTTGCTCTAATCTAACAAATTTTTCTAGTGTGTTAACTTTATATGAATAGATGCCGATATGATGATAAATATTCTTATTATTTATCAGTGAATTTTCTCTAGTAAAATTTAATGCTATTGGGAAATTATTTTTCACCAGCTTATTTTCTGTAATAACTTTAACTACATTTTTATTATTAAGCATTTTATCATTCTGAATTATTGCAGCTAATGTTCCCACTTCTGACTCACTTTTAGTCATTAAATTATTTAGATTGATAATGTCATTTTCATCAATATTTGGCTCATCTCCTTGTAGATTTAATATATAATCAATATTTTTTATATTAAGTTTTTGGAATGCTTCAAAAATTCTATCTGTGCCAGTTTTGTGATTATTATTAGTTAAAACTGCCTTACCTCCATTTTTTAATACATCTTCTAGTATTTCCTGATCTTCAGTCGCAACCACAACTTCACCAATATTTGCTTTTTCGGCTTTTTTAAAAACATGAGAAATTATCGACAAATTATTAATTTTTAAAAGTGGCTTACCTGGCAATCTTGTCGCTGCCATTCTCGAAGGTATTAATATTAATGTTTTAGCCATTATAAAATTATCAACTCTATGCGTCTAACAGACACAAATTTAAATATTAAAAATTAAGTATTTCTTTAATTATCATGTTATATGTCGAAATTAATAATAATAAAATGGATTCGTTTGAACTAAATAAAATCATTGCTGCAATTTTAATGGTTGCGTTGCTTGTAATTGGTTTAGGGAAAATCGCAGATGTTGCTTTTCACGTAAAAAAACCAAAAAACCCAGGATATAAAGTTGAAGGCGAAGTTCAATTAGCCTCCAGCACATCTGAAACTTCTGAGAGTAAAAAAAAAATTGATATAGTCGCTGTAATGGCTCAGGGTGATATAAGTAATGGTGAAAAAATCTTTAAAAAATGTGCAGCATGCCACTCAATTAAAAAAGGTGGTGCAAATAAAATAGGCCCTGCTCTTTACAATGTTGTTGGAAGAAAAGTTGGTGATGTAGCTGATTATAAATATTCTAAAGCTTTGGCTTCATATGGTAAAGAATGGACCTTTGAGGAGTTAAATGGGTTCTTAATAAAGCCAGCAACTTATTTAAAGGGAACAAAAATGTCTTATGCTGGTTTAAGAAAAGAAACAGATAGAGCCTCTATAATTAAATATTTAAATCAAAATAGCGATAATCCTAAAACGCTACCTTAGTTTTCCAAAAGAATATAATAAAATACTTTTTTGAACATGCACTCTATTCAATGCTTGTTGCCATACTCTAGAATTTTTGCCTAAAAAAACTTCATTTGAGACCTCTGTACCTCTTGGAAGACAATGTAAAAAAGTTACATCTTTTTTTGCAAAACTCATTAATTTAGAATTAATTCGAAAATTTTTAAAATCTCTAATCTTTTTAACTTTATTAACTTTATCATTTAAGGAGATAACCTTATCTGAAAAGATTACATCAGCATTTGTAGCTGCTTTCTCAGCATCATTAAAAATAGTTATTTTTCCTTTATTTTTTTTTATCGAATTTAATAAAAAATTTTGAGGCTCATAATTTTTGGGGCAACCAATGTTTAATCTAAACGAAAATTTTAACGATGCTGCAATTAGACTGTTAAGAACATTATTTGAATCACCAATCCAGCAAATGTTTAATTTAGAGATAGGTTTTTTCTTAATCTCTTCAACTGTGAACACGTCTGACAAAACTTGTGTTGGATGAGAAGATGGACTCAATCCATTGATGACTGGTATAGTTAAATGCTTGGAAAATTCCACAATTTTTTTATTACTATCAGTTCTTAGGACAAACCCATCTCCATAAGTTGATAGAATTTTTGCAGTATCTGCCAAACTCTCACCATTCTTTCCAAGATGTAATTCATTTGCTCTAAGAGTGATAGTTCCACCACCCAATTGTTTAATTGCTAGATAAAAACTTAATCTTGTTCTAAGACTTGGTTTTTCAAACATTT
>Ga0308016_10001385_pt1 | contig 12045 bp, 14 predicted proteins | sample Neamet233_FD_203129 | JGI IMG/M metagenome (GOLD analysis project Ga0308016, IMG submission 203129) | Marine microbial communities from water near the shore, Antarctic Ocean - #233 | ecosystem: Environmental > Aquatic > Marine > Unclassified | place: Southern Ocean | collected 2014-07-28
GTGGGACATGCCTCAGATGAGTTACATGTATTAAATAAAATTAACATTTTAAACGACTTGCAAAATCCTGACTCGTTTGTGGATCTATGATCCACTGCGTTGATGCTTCAGGGCAACTTATAATCTTACATGTTCTAAAAATTGCTTCTACCGGGACTTGAACCCGGAACCTTCGGCTCATAAGACCGACACTCTAACCAATTGAGCCATAGAGGCATCGATTTCGGATCGATTTCACTAAATAAATCCCTAAATATCAAACAATACGCTATAAATATAGGGGACGGGGATGGAAGTATTTAAAATAAAATTTAATATTATAAGAATGTCTGAATCCAAATCTATAGAATCTATGAGATCTGAATTTATAAATTGTGTGAAAGTACATCTATGTGAAATAGATAGTATTGAGAAGCTTGATGAGATCAGAGACAAGTGTCTAAAATCAGTGGACCCGGAGAATAAAACTCCAAGTATCTATAAATACGATATGATTGAAGATATAGTTACCACGGTGTAAAATTAAATATCACATTTAAATTTTTTAATATGTATGTATTTGGGTAAAATATTTAAGATAAAAAATGATATTTAATAAATATGTGTACCAAGTGACACACAACCAGTCCACGATGGATGACATTGATATTGGAGAATATAAATTGGAATTAATTAATCAGATATGTTCTCACGACAATGACAACCTTTCTTTGACCCTCTCCAATAATACGGATTTGAACATCCTGTTAATAGAGTCAAGGGAATATGAGATATTGTATTCCAAATCTTGTACGTCAGGGAACATGGATAGTCTTTATATACTTCGAGACAATGGGTTTGATGTTGAAAAAATACACTACGAGTTAATATATGAAGACGAGTATGACAATTGGGAAACCAGTCCCCTTGCATTTGCATTCCACACATTTGATGCTGATATGATGTGCATACTTCTAAGGATGGGATTCAAGGCATCATGTCCTGTATGTATAGACATGTGTTGTCCTAAAACATGCATAGTCTATTCCATGTTCACGGTGAACTACGATAAAATAGGCCTGGGAAATTTGGAGAATATTATAAAGGCCTCTGATAGAAATGACGTTATTGAGTCATTTGAGAAGTATATTGACAGGATCCATACAAATTTTGAACGTCTGGATGTAATATTTGCTATAATATGTAGATGTATACCTAAAGTTGATTTGAGCAACGTATCTTTTACAGTAGACAATGTGGACTTTGTCACACGTATTGTAAGGGATGGGTTCGTGAATGTAGATACCATCCTAGAAAAGACAGTGAATTTTATGATGGGGTCTTATATTTATGATCTTTTTGCAGGAGAAAGCAGATTTAATACCCCTACTTCTCCAGAATTGAAGGATATTATAAAGTTTTTGGTACATATTGGAGCTGATATGGATAGAGTCATGACATTGAAGTTTAGTTTTTTCAGTACTAGTCTTCCTGATTCGAATGATGGATCTGGGTCATATGGATCTCTGGTAGAAATATTGAGATCGGTAATAAGGAATAGAGATGACACGGGAGATGATATTTTTGGGGGAGAGGGTGGTTTAATAACTGAATTGTTTGATAGTATAGTGGATCTATACAAATATGTAGTCTACACCAAGAGAATGGGATTCATATCCAAGAGGATTAGGGGTGTCGGTGAAGACTATGGTTTAGATTTCTCGACAAATACTCTAGTTCACGTAGAATCATGTATCTTTGCGTCGATAATGAAATATATTGTTTAACACACTTCGATATGGCGAAGACCATTGTGTTGAATTAAAAATAATGTTTAAAATTTTTTTATATTCTTTTAACCCTCTGGAGCCGGTTACCCCCCCTCTGAATACGGTTATCCTCTCTATACCTGGACTTGAGCCAGAGCCATGTACAGTAAGATACAACAGATATCGTAATAACTCCAGTATTAAACCAGTCCACCACATGGTGGAAGTCGTCGTTCGAGGAAAACATATGGGCTACATCAACGTCAAAATCGTAAAACGCAAACATTGCTATGATAAATTTCAAGAAGAAATTCAAGAACAACGACCTCTCAAGACAGGTCATCTTTATTGTAGTAGGGATAGTGAAGAAAAGAGCAATATCACTAAGCATGAATGTTGCGCAAATCCCTACCCAATCTCCCTTCCCATCCCCTCCCTTGATACCGTTTTCACCCTTCACAGTGTGAGTCAATTGTTGCATGATAGTCAGCAGGTAAGGAACAAGCATATACTTGAGGATGTGCTCCACAGGGCTAACATTTATATACTCCCATACACACGAAGATATAGTATCACTGGTTTCTATCTCAAAACCCGTGAGAACATCTCTCATACCATACGGCAAACTCGTAGTCAACTTGACCCCTCCTTCGAAAAAGGGATGACAGACAACTATTTCAAGATACTGTCTGTTGAATGGTATATATTCGGTATTATTAACCAAATAAAGCTCCATGTCATAGTGTACACACTGTGTACCAGGTCCACTGGGCAATATCTCCTTGACTACGCTCCTCGAGTTCTTGAACATAAATGCCTGAGCTTCCCCTTCCACGTCCAGGGGGCATGTCATGACCAGACACACCCTTGCGACTAAATCATACTTCTGCACGTCTCCTACGCTTAGTATTTCCAGATGTATACCGGACATCTCACTGATAGACCGAGAGATTGTCTTGACTAAAACAGGTGCTAGTATCTCAGGGGTACTCGAAGAAGGAGAAACGAGATCACTTAGATCACTTGGAGTTTCTACAGCTTTTCTGACTGAAGCAGGCTTGGGCTTGGGCATCATACGCGAGAACAGAGAAGTCATCATCTTGAATATTTGAGATGAGGAGGGAGAAATGTATTGTGGGTATGTGCGCGCGTGCTTACGGTATCCGGTTTGTATAAGAAATTCTTTACATCGAAACCCCGGGATATCCAATTAAACATTGTGTAAACTTCGTCAAAATTAATATACCGAATCTTCAATGAAATGTCTGGGTCCGGTCTTATGTTCAGGTCAACAGGTATAATTGATTATTCCAGATAATATACCATATAAGAAACGCAATGTAAATTTAAAGTTTATAAATTAGAAATATCCAGATCCAAAGAAGGATAAGGAGAAACATCGAATGTCATAACTGTCTTATCTTTACCATATTCAATTTCAACATTCTTATATTTACCAAAAGCACTTGCTACCACTCCTGTGAAATCAGACAGTAACATAGAACGATTATATCCACCATACATGTCTTCAGGTATAAAATTACTTCTTACACCTAATACCTGTATATTGACAGATAGAACATCTCTATTCTCGACCAGACTCATTGCCATTGGAACCATACGATTCTCCATTAACAATAACCTTTCACTTATTGTTAGATTTTCATTATCACACAGTTGTTCTATCATGATTAACATACTTACTTCTACTTTCCCAAGAACATCTGGGAATGTTTGGACACGTAGATAGTCTGAAATATTCTCAATTTCATACACGGTAGTTTTTCCAAATGTCACAGACTTCATCTGTAAATAATGAAAATATTATTATTGTTTATGTAATTAAATATTATATATTAATTATTATTATAATTCACTGCTTTCCAGTTGATATCTCATAGTTTCAACCTGGACTTTGAAATCAGTCAAAATTTCCAGGGGTTCATGGGATACTTCGGTTGGTGTTACGCGCAATTCTCGTTCCATAGATTGAAGTGTAACTGTACATACATCCTCAATACCTTCCAATATATCAATTGAACTCCCACCAGATAGAGATAATTGTGTACCAGTATGTATAGAATCTGCCATGCTTAAAATGTTCGAAACACTTGCCTGATTTCTACTTTGGTGTAGAATAAATACAATCATCATGAATACATCTGTTGACGTTGAAATAGGCTGTATAGAGCTCTTGAGCATCAGAAGCTTGCTCCGTTCTCTACCTAAATCTCTGAGTTGTAAATTATCCGTCACAGTTCTAAACATTCGTAGGAATTGTTTAAATCTATCCTCAGTATCTTTTTTCTCTTCAACGGTTGCAAACATCTTAAAGAACCTCATCGTATAGTGATTGGTTAAAGTAAGTATATATTATTAAAATTCTTTTTTTCAGAATTGGGACATCCAAGCATTTCCTAATGTCTGGTTAGGCTCCTGGGGAGGAGACACCTGGATGGTCTCCATCGAAGGTGGAATCTCTTCTCTTGTAGGGGGAGGGGGTAGCTGGGTGTCTGCTACCAGAACAGTTGTGGTGTCCACAACGGTAGACACATCTGTGTTCTGGACACGTTGGGTCAAATCTTCAGATGATTCTTTGATCTCAACCACAGACTCTTCCTCAACAGCCTGAAGTTCTACTGCGAATTCAGCCTTTAGTGTTTCAATCTTGGCAACGGCCTCGTCACCGATCTGCTGGATCTCAACGGACTTGGCATCTTCAGCAACCTTCACTGCTTTATCGAGGGTTTCAAGAGTCATGCGTTCCTCCTTTCTAACTTCCACGATCTGGAGCTTGAGGGCCTTCTTCTCGGTACCGGTAGCAGCCTTCTCTTGTTCCATAAGAAGGGAGAGCTTCTCAGATACAACCTTAACCTTCTTCTCCTTCTTTTCGGCATCATCGGTAGCCTTTTCGGAAGTTTTCTTAGCCTTCTCCTTCTTCTGCTGTTCTCTGGCCAATTTCTTTTCGGAAGATTTCTTCTTGTTGGATCGAGCAGAGTCCTTCTTCTTCTTAACCTTTTTAGCGATCGAAAGCTTTTTCGACTTTGCCTTGGCCTTATCAACTCTTCCCTTCTTAACCTTACTCTTTGCCTTCTTAACCTCGACTTCCAATTTGGTGGCCTTGGCCTCGACGATGGCAGCATCTCTTCTCTTTTCCAGGGTTAGGTCGGGGGGTGTGATCAAGTCGCCGTCACCGACAGCTCCCAGTGTTTGGAGAGAAAGTTCAATGGCAGCTAACTCTTCGAAAGTTAGTGTGATACTTGCTTCGAGTGCCAATAAATCAGCTTCAGGGAGGATAACTTCTGCGTCAAGTGCGGTGATCTCTTCGGCTGTGAGACCTTCGAAAGAATTGATAGCAGCAATTTCCTCTGCGGTAAGGGGTTCCAATTCTGCGATAGCAATCAATTCGGCATCCGTGAGGGCCAATATGGCGTCGGCGGCATCTTCGACCGCTTGGTCAGAGGATTCTTCGGCGACTTCGTCAACAACGGGAGCGGGGGTAGATTTTGGAGACTTTGACTTCATCATATACGCGACGGCTGCTAAAATTGCTAATATAACGACGATTATGATAACGGCACTCATTCTATAATATATATATAAATAATGTAATATTTTAAGATACGCATATACATAATTGTTTATGTCCCAATACTATTTTTAATTATAATACGTATATATAATATAAACATGACTTTCGCTACAGCATTTGTTTCGGCTCTTGCTATATTTTCCCAGTCGTCTACGTCTAAAACTACTACCTCATTAGGCGCATCTAAAAATGATATTCCCATGAAAGTTCCTGTGACATGCTCACCCAGCTGGCCATGCCCGGAAGGGTCTGTGTGTATGAGAATCGTGGGGAAAGAAGGATTCTGTGTATTGGAAGTAGAATATGGAAATTGAATAAATAAAAATGCTACATACGCCTAGAATACTTGTCTACAATATGCTCAATATTTGTTTGGGTTGCCGGCTTGTGTAAAAATCCTACCATACCACAATCTAAAGCCTCCTTGAAAACATCAATAGAATCTTCGGCGGTGAATGCCACAATAGGAATTGTTAAATTTAAATCTTCTACAATTATTCTTGCCGCGTCTAAACCATTCATCAATGGCATTCTTAAATCCATAAGAATCATGTCATAATAATACTCGTGGTGACTCTTCACCTTATTTACTGCCAATGCTCCGTTTTCAGCGGTGTCAAACGTACACCCAATATTTGACAATATTCTCCCACATAATTTCCTCACAATTGTATTGTCATCAACAACAAGAACATGCGACTGGAAACCATCACCTGTACATAAAGAACCTTCCTGCCTGAAAACACCACGTGAAGACTTCCTTGATGACTTCCTTGATTTAGAGTTTACATGACTAGATTTAGAATTCGAATTCACACTACTTTTCACACTTGTCCGAGAGTTCTTAATTCTTTTACTCAGTGATACTTCAGAATGATTCTCAGACTCAGAAGGATTACCCTCCTTCGACATATGACTATCACTGGTAGCATCCTGTGAGACATCGTTAGTGTCGGGTTTAACACTTTTACTATTACTAAACATACCTTTAAATTTATCAACAAAAGAACTCTTCTTTTTAACGTCAGGATCAATAGTTCTGTCATATTCATATTTCTGTGTAGGCATATCAGCTTCATCTGGACATTCTTCTTGATCGACAGAGTTCATTTTAGACCAATTGTACAATATATCTGAATAGGTATGTTTATTTCTCATAGATTCCTGGTTGTCAACCATGGGTGTTTCTATTACAAACCAAAATATCGTACCACTGCTGGATGTTTTTACCTCTAAGGTAGAATTCATACATTGAATAATATTATAGCAAATATTGAGACCTATTCCCATACCAGGAACATCCTTCGTCATAGAATCAACTATATCTGTTGGATTCTGTTTAGAATGCTCTCCCCAAAAATCCTGGAAAATACGTAAAATCCAAGATAGTTCCATACCTGGACCATTGTCTTCAACCTTAAATGTTGAATGCTGTGTTGAAGTATTATAATCCACAGTAACCTTGATCATCACGTTTTTTAATTGACAAGAGTTTCTAATCAGTTCGGATAAAACGGTACAAACAAGTGTCTCGTCTATATTCACGGTTACAGGTCCATCACCATCACCTTCTGTAGATTCGGAATCAACCAATACCACACAGCTAATCATTGCAACAATATCGGTAGTTATCCCAATCTTGGAAGAATTCACAGATATATCCAAAATATCCTGTAAAGAACACTTTTCTTCTGTTGGGACAATAAACTCCCCCATCTCAAATTTTGTTGCATATGTCATGTTTTTAATTTGTCTTGATAATGCCAATGCATGAGGCATACCCGCATCTTTTTTACCAATTATCATCATCAATTCCGCTATAGGAGTACGTAGTTCGTGAACTATTTTAGATATAAACAAACCTCTATGTTTGTAAACCTGAGATGATGATTCAAGAGCAGTCTTTACCCTGTCTTCACGGATCATTCTTTTTGTATCATCCCTAAAATAGGAAATTATCTCTTCTATTGTACCATCCTTGGATAGAAACTTTTCAGAATTGATAACTATATATCTATTTACACCATCACCTGTGCGCATATGAAGAGAAGTAGACACTGTTGGCGAGGTACCTTCTCTAAACTTACTCACAAATCTTGAAACTCTATCAACTTCACGTGGACACAAATCAAACAATGTCTTACCTATCAAATCTTCTGAGGATTTGAACATGTCTATGAATGCATTATTACACCATTCGATCTTCATAAATTGATCATGTGTAGCTATGGCAATTCCACCATGCTCAATGAAATTATTCATGTTTGTAGAAACGATGGGCTTTGATTTTTCACTCATATCATGTAAACATAGAAGTAGTTTTAGATATTAAAACAGAGTCATAACACACTTCGATACGGCGAAGACCATTGTGCTTTTACTCGTTGTGTAAAAAAATGCTTCAAATATATATTTATTAAATTATCCACTTCATGCACTCATCCTTCACTTGGACAACACGACTATTGGATGACAATTCTTGTGTTATCTCCCATGCACCAATTTTTTCTTTATCTCCCTTATCCTTCTTGGACTTCACTGTCTTACGAATCATGTCCACAAATGAAGAAAAAGACATGGTGTGTGAGATTGTGGGTGCTGTTCTACTTTAAAATTAATTATCAAATTGAGAAGGGATGCTACGTGCTACAAGAACACTATAACCCTTTTTAATCCAATCAAGACCCTCCTTGTGACCAACAGGGGTGTTCCCACCAATTGGACCATATTCATCGTGGTCACTGTATACGGTGTGGAAGATACCCTTCTTAGAACCATCACGCACAAAAACTATGAAATTTCCATGTGGTTGATCTTTGAAGGCACACTCGATAGTATAAGAAGTGTATGTTTCGGAATCATGAGATTTTTCAGAAAGAACCTTGAGGCTAGAACAGTTGGTGTGTTTCTTTTCTGCTACACGCTTGGCAGCGGGCTTCTTTGCTGCTACACGCTTGGCAGCGGGTTTCTTTGCTGCTACACGCTTGGCAGCAGGCTTCTTCCTGGGGGCCAGGACAGCCTTCAACCATCTACCGGTACCCTTCTTATTGGGAACACTCTCGTACATTTCCCCATCGTTACCAACCATAGCCCTCCCCTGACATTCATTGGCGGGGTAAGGGGGACTTTTACGGGTAGTATATCTTTTAGTAGTCTTCTTTACACACCCAGTCATTTTTATGATATATATATATAAATATTTTAAGTGAAAAAAGAACGTCGATGACAAGACTCGAACTTGCGCACCATTACGGTAATAGGATTCTAATCTATCTCCTTAACCACTCGGACACATCGACACATTACAATTAAAAGTTACATATTAGTGTTATTAACCCATACATGTGTTGCAGAGTGGTCAAATGCGTCGGACTTAAGTTCCGATCCTTAGGGTTCGTGGGTTCGAACCCCACCACATGTATTTGTTTTCACACACTCCAATATGGTGGAGACCATTGTGTTATAAAGTTAACAATTAATTATTAAAAACGAAGTGCCTCTGTATATCAATTGGCTAGATTGTAACTCTTCTAAAGTTAAGGTTCCAGGTTCGAGTCCTGGCAGGGGTGATTTTTATAAAATTATTCTTTTATTAATTAAAGAGACCAAAGCATCTTAAGTAAAAGATACGAAATCTCATCTGGAGGACCCGGAAGACAGTAATGGTGATCATATGGATCCTGTGAAGTAGGCTCCATATTACCCTTGGTAAAGCTACCCAAACCTTTAACCATATCATTCACATGAAAATGCATAGCCCCAGATTCTGAAAAACGCTGTCGTTGATCATCAGACCAATAAGTAACATCTTCTTCTCCAAAACCATACTTGCTAAGCCAAAAAAAAGGAACATTCTCATTCCGCATAGTTACTGCAGAATCTATCATAACATCTACATCCATGAAAGGAGTATTCCCACTATTAGCAACAACTGCATCATAGTCCGAAAAAGAATCCGTATCGTGGTATAAAAACGAATCTTCCATAGTCTTATTCGATTCAATATGTGCCGTATGGAAATGAATCTCTGCTCCGTTTGAAAATACATACTCTCCCCTATCATCATTACAATTACAAACATCATCAATGTCCATACACTTGTTGCCAATCAACTGGTCTTTTAGTAGTTCATTGTCTCCTCTACCAGGATATCCACAAGATCTACATTGTCTTTCTGGATCTACATCAATCTCTTGTCTTATACGACCCTCGTATAACGATACTCTCTTAGAAACCAATTGTTTTTCATATGTACATGTAATCCCATCAAGAACTTGCCTAAGATGAGAATTACCATACATCAAAAGCTTGAAACCGTTCGGTAAAGGATCCTCTAAAATCTCTATAGTTTCACAAAGACCATCTCTCACTGCTGAAGGGGTCCACGAAGGGTACAATATAGTGGAACCTGACATAACGGGGCAAAAGTATCGCGACTTCATCGATGCACATGTACAGTCATAAGGATCTGGTTCACTCCCAATATCATCCCAGCTCCATTCGTCGGAAATACCAGCATCCCCCAATTGTCCAGGTAGAAGTTGATCAACCGTACATAGAGGTACTGTATTCATTTCCATTCTAACTGAAATTACAGATGATAAAAGGAGACATGACAATAATATCATCAAAGTCATAATTATTTCGTATTAATGATTAAGGTGGGTGAGCCGGATAAAACAAATATTAAATATTAAATTGGGCTCGGTGGGGGTGTGACTGGTGGGGTTATTCTCTCTGCCAACGTATTCGTAGTAAAACATGCTAAAATAAATATAAAAGTTATTAATACAATTACACACACAGAACATATAATCACATATAACATTTCGTTCATTCTAATAACGTATTATATATTAATTTAATAAATAATATTGGTATTTCATATCAATGAGGAAAGTGGTTTAAATATATATTGGTCCGATATTATGAGAACACCGGGGTATTGGTAACACCCCTATGACCCGAGAATCACACATCTCATATGAGGTAGATGCCCACCCACCTGGTCACAATACCCACCACCCACCCCAATACTATACCAGCCTTTACACCAATACTATTATCAAGACATTCCAGAAATGTGCACAACAACACAAAAGCGGGGAGGAGAGATATTTGGACCCATCACAGAGAACACCAAGAGGGTCAAGATAGCCTACAAGAGCCCCACCCAAGTAACCGTCTCCATCGACATATACTCTAACATCATGGACTTCTGCACTCTTATTGGGAGGAAAGCTATCAAGCATGTATCAAGAGACGGACTACTAGCGTTCAACCTCAATAAGAGTTTTGGAGTAACCCATAAGGAGTGTGCGGGGGCGGTTTTGCGGAGGTATTTTGAACTTGTATCAGGGGTCGTGTCATCCCACATCTTCCCGGTGGTGAGCGACGAATTCGACACCCTTCTCTCAGATGTAATCCCATCGGGGTTCCTAACTCTTCGTATGTACAAGCATCTCTATATGGAATCATCTAAAGAGTTTGAGAAGATCGCGAAAGATGTGTGTTCTATAGGCTTCGGAGGCTGGGATGGAGGAGAAGAACTCGTTGAATATTTTGAAGAGGGTATGGTGAGCAATACCATCGGGAGGTTTTTCCTTCTCCATGATATTCTTCATGTAAAGAATGTACCTATTGAGGAAACAATGAAGATGACTGTTTCACAATATGTGAAGAGTTTCGAAGGAGACGGGGTTGATTGTTACGACTATGATTCTGATGTATCCAATATTGCCGACATATGTGGAGACATGTATACATCTATTGATATGTTTGGTGATGTGAAAGATGTGATATGTAAGAGAAAGGTCCAATATTGGGTGGATAAGTGTGTATCTCGTATGACTGACGAGGATAAGTCTCTATTCGGAAAGTGATTAATGGATATAAGAATCAATATCAACAACATCAAAATTATACTCTATGATGAATGGGTCTCAGCTGATCCAGCGCCATTCTTGTCTGATGGACGATAAACATCACGATAACATGTGATTCAGAACAGGCTACATTCACCCCATGTATTCATTCATTAATTATGAGTCCACTCAGATTTTTATATAAATTACCAGTCATTTCTAAATGGTTTAGGATGGAAACCATGATAATGAATATACATATGATAGGGAGAGATGCAAAGACGGCGATGATAATAAGAGAATCCAGAATATTTAGAGAGATGAATTTAATAAAAGCGTCCAAGACGGCAACGGAATTCAGGAATAATTAACAGGTATTTGCAACAGGAAGTGGGTTTTCTTCAATATTCCCACAATCTGCAGATATGAATTTAAACACGAGACATGTAAACAAAGTGACAACGAAGCTTAGTGCTGATATTGTCCACACATCAATCATTTCATAATATGGTCATATATTTTTATTAAACAATCGTGAAAGTCTGGGGCAATACGTCCCCGGTAAGAGTTTCTTCCAGAACAAGATTTCCATCTTCATCGTATACACGAAGTATAGATCCAGCTAACCTATCCCAACAACAATTGGTCCTATTATATATCACGACAGTTGTTACGGGGGCAGGGGTGATTTCCAGGTTCCACCATTTGATTCCCGTATCATCTGGATCTGTATGTGTCACACTACCGTGACCCCATACACCACTGGTATTACCGTCTATAGCCCTTGGTGCATATGCACCCCACCCATCACTAGATTGTGTCGCAGTTCCACCCAATGCAA
>Ga0308016_10001387_pt1 | contig 12044 bp, 12 predicted proteins | sample Neamet233_FD_203129 | JGI IMG/M metagenome (GOLD analysis project Ga0308016, IMG submission 203129) | Marine microbial communities from water near the shore, Antarctic Ocean - #233 | ecosystem: Environmental > Aquatic > Marine > Unclassified | place: Southern Ocean | collected 2014-07-28
TGTTGCATTGAATTGGCTATGTAAGAAACCTGCTGAAAACAAGGTATGAACCCACAGCGGCGAAGAGGCCCTTGAAGGAATTAACCAAAAATCATACCAAACCCAAATATCAACCAACCCCCATTGGGCGCAAAGAGACCATAGTACCTGGATGAGATATCCGAATAAGACCGATACTGTTAGTGAAAGTGCATATGATGTTTCATTTATTTTTGCATAAATTAGTGGACCTATAAGGACTGCAAACCAAAGCAACAACAAGAACCATTCGGCGATGCCGAAAACAGACATAGCATAGGCCATGTTTGTGGTTTGAGGTTCCGGACTTATCATTTATTGTGATAATAGTTCTTGAGATTGTATTCTAGCACTCTGTGAGAAAGGCGAATAAGTAGGGCATTGTGCAATTGATATGTCCGATGTATTGCTGGCCTTTGAGTCGGTTGAAATTCGTCGCGGCATGGGTATTGTTGTCAGCGATTTTTCTTTTCAGGTTTCATCGGGTGAAGTCGTAGTACTGCATGGTGAAAACGGATGTGGAAAATCAACAATTATTGAGACAGCAGCACGGATTCTACCCATTGAAAAGGGCCAAATTTCACAACATGGAGAATTAGTAATCGATAGTGAAGGTCGAAGAAAATTATCAACTGTACCTTTCGGACTGACACTACAACAGAATGGGCTAGTCGGAAGCGATACAATCGCTGAACACCTCAACAATATGATGTCTATTTGTAAAACAAAAATAAACTTGGCACCGATACTGAAACAATACTCACTTGATCATCGAAGCAATGATTTGATCGCCCACCTATCTGGTGGACAACAACGCAAGGTATCCGTAATAGCCGGCCTCTTACCGGCAATGATTTCTAAATCACCTCGCCTCATTTTGCTGGATGAACCTGATTCAGGACTGGATGAGAGTGCTATTCAGATGCTAAGCCAACATATTACCAGCCTTCGATTAGCAGGTCATGCCTTTTTGATTGCAACGCATGATGAACGAATTCTAAAATGTGCAACACGCATCAATAATCTTAGTCACGACACTGAGCAAAAACCTCCGAGTGGAGATGTGTGGCAACTACCAGAAGTTGAAGCCGCAAAGCCAAACAATTGGTTAATGACTGGTTTTTCATATAATCTCAAAACAAAAGCTGGTTTTGCCAATAATGGAATTGCTGGTTTTCTAACATTGGGAATTCTATTGTCAATGGTTGAGCCATTTGAATTGAACAATTTACTTGGCCTCAAAATGGGCTTTGTATTATTGCCAGCATTTGTTGCTGGCCTTTGCGGTGATCCAGTTGTAAATTTACTGCGGGAAAATCGAGCACTAGATTGGTGGCAAGCAAATACTGCAACGCCAAGGGCGATAATAATTCCAATTATCACAGGATTTGTATTGACTACTATTTCTTCATATATTTTCCTTGAAGAATTACAATTGATAGTAGTTGTTGCCGGTTCACTAACGACACTAATTTGCTCACTTCTTATCGGGTTTTTACAATTGTCAACAAATAAATTATCGAGGCCCCAAGCGGTCTTTATCAGATTATTAACCCCGATATTAATTCTACCTTGGTCGATTGTTGTGAATGAACTTATTGCCTACATCTAAAACACAAATTGAAAACAAATGCAATGGAGGGGAAGTCATGGGAGAACGAATTAGAGCTAGTTTTCTCGGTGTTGGGTTCGTTGGAATCATGAGCACACTTTATCTCGGATTAATGTGGGCTCCAAGCGTTGCAATCGATGCTTTTGAGTCTCCAGCAGCACAGAAGATTTTCTATTGGCATGTGCCTTCTGCGTGGGCTTCATTCATTGCATTCACCGTTCTTTTTATTGGCTCAGGGTTATGGTTTTTCAAACGAAGTCCCACGGGTTGGAGGCTGCATGTTGCAGGAGCAGAGGCTGGATTGGCCACCGGTTTGATGACCGTTTGGTCTGGAACTGTTTGGGCTTCTGCGGAATGGGGAACGCCATGGGATTGGACCGATGTCAGACTCAATACATTTGCCCTGTTGACATTGCTTGCGCTATTCCTCGTTTTAGGGAGACGCTCACAACCGGACGGAGTTGAAACAAGAGATACTTTTGCTACTTTCGGATTATTTGGCTTTGTCCTAGTACCATTTACCTACATCGCCACTCGCTTTTGGGTGATTCGACATCCGGGTCCGGTTGTTGCTGCTGGCAATGATGGATCGCTTCAATCTGATATGGCATTGGTTCTCTTCATCGGCGCAATATCATTTACCATTTTCATTATTGGGCATATATTGACATCAATGCACATTACCAAACTTGAACAGAGAGTCGAGATGTTACAAAGCGAAATTGATAAAGGTGGATGAAATGGAAGGAATGAGTTACTTAACTGTTGGATATCTGGGAATGATAGTAGGAATTGCAATATGGACATGGACTGTATTTGCTCGATCTAAAAACCTTGAAGCACGTATTAATGCTATTGAAACAAGTTTGGGTAAAGAAGGCATTGAAGCGGATAGTATTGCACTGAAATCTGCAACAAATGAAGAAAACTAAGCCACAGGTTGAAAGCAGGTAAATCAACCCAAGACTGGAGAGGAGTATTATGGCGGAAGGACTCGGTGGTGATTTTTGCCTAGTCTGTGGTTCTGAAACCACACTCTTCAGCAACCGGATGTGCGAAGAATGCACCCGTAAGAGAGTCAAATTAGTTGAAGTTCCAGAAAATGTCCCATGGGTACGTTGTGCCCGTTGTGGTATTGTAGAAATTCAAGGCAAATGGATATTCATCAGTGAGGAGGATATCTGGAATGAATTGATACAGCGCCACGTGGCATTTCATAAAGACGCTGGAGAGATAGGACTTGCATTTGAGTCTCGAACAATATCCGATCGACACACATTATTATATTTGCAAGTTGAAGGGGTAATCGATGAATTATTGTATAAAGAAGAGCATACAATGCGAGCAAGAATGGCCAATGGTGTCTGTTTAACTTGTACAAGACAAGCCGGTAATTACTTTGAAGCAACTGTTCAAGTCCGTTCATCAGGAAGACGATTATCTGATGCAGAATTCAAAATTTTAAGAGCATCATTAGATGTTGTAATTGAGAACTTAAGCGATGACCCGATGTTCTTCATAACAAGTGAAGGAGCGGTTACTGGAGGATATGACGTAGTGCTAGGCAGTAAAGGATTAGCACGCTCATGGGGACGCCATATGGCTTCCAATTTCGGTGGACACATCAGTGAATCAAATTCGACTGTAGGTAGAAAAGATGGAATTGATGTGACCCGTTTAACCCTCTTATATCGCAAGCCTGGATATGATTTAGGTGATGTTGTAAAATGGAAAGATAATTTTTGGCGACCTGCTTCTTGGTCCAAAGATGGTGCGGTAATGGAAAGGATAGACCGACGAGAAAGAACAGGTGCTACTTGGAGAGATTTAGAGCATTCAAAGGTTGTCTGTCAAATGAAGGATTTCGTTTCAGTAGAATTAATCACTGAAGATTCATCTGTCGGAGAATTCCTTAGCCCTGAAAATTGGCAAATGACTCCGGTTAGATTACCTTGGGATTACAAAGGGGATAAGAAATTATTACTTGCAAGAGTCGATGATGAGTGGATGGCACTACAACATCTTGGAATTGACACCTCCAGATCCGATGAGTTTCAAATAAAGGAGGAGTGACAAATGCAAGATGATTCCTCTGAGAACAACTCAGTGGCAAGCATTGTTGACTTGGCCGAGTCATTAGATGGCCATGGAATGGTCGATTTAACTCGCTCATTTGTCGATGACCTGCGCAAAGGTTTGTCATCAGTCAACACAGAATTAATGCCATGGTTGAAAGAGATTAAATCAACAAAATGGCATGGTGCTCTATTTTTAGGAATGGGAGGCTCTGCTGCAGGTGGTGATTTCATTGCCAGTCTATCTCTGAAACATGGCAGTTTACCTATCAAAACAATTCGCGATTATTCACTACCTGCGTGGTGGAATAAATCTTGGCTAATCATAGCAACAAGTCATAGCGGAAATACTGAAGAAACACTTTCAGCCTGTGAGGTGGCTTTGAAAGCAGGTGCAACTGCAATCGTAATTTCAACTGGCGGAGAACTATCTGGTCTGTGCGATTTATACCCTAAATGCCACCTTATATCCAGTATTGGAGGACAACCACCCCGCACAGCTTTTGGACATATATTTGCAAGACAATTAGCCTTGATGAGAGTTATTGGTGGATTACCACAACCATTTGATGGTGAAGATGAAGCAATGTTGAATCGGTTGCAACTGGCTATTGATGGATTTGATATTCTCAAAGACCCTGAAGGTGACCTGGTCCAATTGGCAATGGCCATGGTAAACCGTCCGCTCAGCATTATAGGCCCTACCGAACTATCTCCTGCACTAACTCGATTCAAGAATCAATTAAATGAAAACAGTGCTAGATTTGTACGAATTGGAACTGTTCCTGAAATGAATCACAACGAGAGTGTTGCATGGGGAGGCATTGGTGATACTCAGGACCCTGATGCTGAGCAACACGTAATTCTACTATTGGCTTGGCAGGGAATTCATCCGCGTGTATCACATAGGATGGATTGGATGGTATCTCATTTCTCTACAGATTTTGCTTGGAGAATTGACGGTGAAGGGAAAACATTGCTTGAATCATTGTTATATTTATGCATCTTAATGGACTGGATTTCAATTTCCCTCGCCTTTTTACATGGAAAAGATCCTGCTGAAATTGAACCAATTCTGGCATTGAAGGATTTCCTTGCTACTAAAACTGGAAAGTAGTCAATATATTTCTCCCAGTATCAAACGTGGGTCTGGGTATTGTTGCAATGCCTGTTGGCGATTTTCTCTAGCGACAACACCTTCCAAATCAAATGTAGTTGGCTCTATCAGTGAAATTTGAATATGCAAATGTGGCTCCCATCCTCCGTTTTCAGATTTGTTGCCGATTTTAGATAATAATTGTCCACCACGAACCTCTTGCCCGAGTTCTAATCCCTCAAGGCTCTCAGTGGCAAGATGACCATGTAAAACCCAAATTGTTGTCATTGGATTCATCAGTTGCGAACCGACATGGCTTGCTAATGAGACTTGATGTTGAGTAATTATTGTCGGTCCGTAAGACCCTTCCTCAGAATTTATCCCAAATGAATGAATTATTCCATCAGTGAAGGCAAATACCTCTGTTTGTTGTGGTGCTCCAATGTCAATTCCTACATGTAAATCGCGATTACCTGAAAATATTTCTTGCTCATACATTCCAGGTCGAGTTTCATCATAACGGCCAATTTGATAATCAAACGGGCACTCCCATGAAGTATCAACCCCCCTTGTGAAGTCAAAAACCCAATATTTCTCTGGTAAATTCACGACTGCATGAAATCCATTTGGTGGTTGGACCATACCCCTGCGAAGTAGTGATTTCATATGATGATTGGCGAAGAGGTCAAAACCCGTCACTAAAGGGAGCAACTATGTTGCTCACTGTGGCTCTCATTGTAGTAGTGAGCATATTGCCAGGGTTTGCACTTGCAAGAATACTAGATGCTAGTTCCGATCGGTTTCGTAAAAGATTATTGGCACCAGCACTCGGGTTATTACTGATTTACGGAATCAATGGATTGTTATTATTGCTAAATATATGGTCTGTTTTCTCTACATCAGTATTTTTGATAATTATCAACACAGCATCTGTGCTGCACATAAAATCCACCAGTGATGGCAAATTATCGCCATGGAGAATTCTAGAATCGGCAATGGGAGATGACCTAAATTCATTATCTGATAAAGAAATTGGCGATGAAGTTGCTGCTCAAAAATGGATTCAGGCAAATAGAGTAAATTGGAAAACCATTATCGCATTCATTATTTGTTTTAGCGTCCTATTGATTCCAATGATTCAAGATCTTCCATTCGGAGTTGACTGGATTGGTTTCTCGGTCCTAAGTGGTCAAGTTAGCCTCACTGGAAGTTTGGCTTTGACTGGAACAAACCTTGGATACTGGACATATCCTCCTGCTTATCCTGCATTATCTGCATACATAGCTAGCGTATTAGATATTGATTCTGCTGTCGCAGTTTTTGAATTAGGCCACTATACATTATTCGCAATTATGCTAGGAATATGGGGCGCAATGGACCGCAATGGAGCAGGTGTTGAATCTATTTTCGCAATGGTTTTGGGTTTGGGTATTTTCGCAAAAACATTTGATTCCGGGTATCCAACTGTGGCAAGTCTACTCGGATTAATTGTTGGATTACTAGTTCTTTTGAGGCAAACTTCAACCGATGTAAAATATCACACTAGAGCATTTGTTATCGCGGTGATATGTGTAGCGCTAATACATCCAACTGGTGCAATTTATCTCGGATTGCTAATGCTCTCACGAATCATTATTGGATTGACTACAAATGAATCATTAGGTAATAGCGTTAGAAAGGTATTGATTGTAAGTTCAATCTTATTGCTAATCGCAGCAGCAATTGCTCTGCTAATTCTCGCTCCGAGAATGTTAGATTCTGCAGTATTTGCTGAATACGGTTGGCAAGGTGGAAGGCCGCTATTGTTTTACAATGGATTGTTATTGGTAGTTGGGATGCTTGCAGCGCACCGTTTACGCAATAATATTGAAGGGCGCATATTGACTATTTGGATTTGTTTGCTTTGGCTATTAACTGGGATTCATCTCATCGAAGGTTTTGATAAAGTGCCCATCTTGTCATTACTCTCCTACACATTATACTCGATGAGCATACATGCATTCCACATTCCATTGGCTGCATTAGTTGCTCTTTGGTTAAGTCCTACAACAAATTTGAGAGTAGAAGGTGGAGGAAATAGAATTCTAACACATGGATGGGATCCTCATCTTGACCAAAGAGTTGTATTCACAATTATTGTTGCAATAATGCTGGCATTTTGTTCAGGCCTAGTAATGATGATTGAAATGTCACAACATGATGAATTACGTCCAATTAGTAATTCTGATTTAGAACTCAGAGAATCGCTAATGGATTTACCAGAAGGCAGTATTGTTTACTCTGAAAATACACACTGGGGCCATTTATGGGATGTACCATCCCATATCCAATTAACGAGCATACCTACTTTGGGACTGGTCGAATTGGAATCTTCAATCCAGTCCGAAGTAACAACGGCAATCAAGTTTGATGATGTTGACTCCCTTTCTAGATTGGCGATAACTCATGCTATTACCTCGCCCAGGGGAGTAATGCAATTCTATCTAGCAACATCTGAATATTGGAATCAGATAGAGAATATTGATTCTAGCAAAATGTGGCAACTAATGCCCAACGGTAGTCAATCACAAAGTGATTTTATCGCAATCGATGAGCAACACTGCATCACTTCATGCCAGCAAAGAACCGATACATGGGCATCTCAAAAGTTCCTAAATCCGATCGCTGTAAATGAAAAGAGAATATTTATTCAAGAAGGGACTGATCTAGAACTAGAATTTTTAAATATAATTTCCAATGTAGAAAGTAATTCAACTACGGTATGCGTCTTAATAGAAAGAATCGGTGATGTAGACTCTGCAATAACAACCTTAGGTCAAGGACCAAGTGAAAGCAAAAATACCTTACAGCAAGGAAGTGGTTTTATTGAAGATTGTTTTTACATTGAAAATACTCAACTATCTTCCAATCTCAATTATTCAATAAGTTGGGATGATTCAACTTCTTCAAAAATGTGGGTTAATCCTACCGGACTCAGTGGTAGAGGTGATGTCATTTTCGACCAGTCGGGTTTGATTTTGCACTGGATTGAACTGGTACAATGAGACTAAAATAAGCGAAGGCATCAAAACCAATTAACATTCAACCAGTATACATGCCACACCTAACAGTGATGCTTCCCGCTATTGATGAAGCGGAAGGTGTGGCAGAAATTATTCCAAGAATACCTCATTCCAAGTTAAAAGAAATGGGCTGGGATGTTTCGATAATGGTAGTTGATGGTGGTAGTTCTGATGATACTGTGGAAATCTCAAAAGCGCTCGGTGCTGAAGTCATTAGGCAACAAGGAACTGGTAAGGGTGCTGCAATGCGCTTAGGGTTTTTGCACTTTTTGAAATCAAACAGTGACAGTTTGGTCATGCTAGATTGTGATGGAACCTATCATCCAGAACAAATTGTCGAGTTTGTAAAACTCTTACAGCATGAGGAAATTATTGTCGGTGACCGCTTGAAAGGTACTATCGATGAAGGGGCTATGACTCGATTAAATTATTTAGGAAACCATTTGTTAACTTGGTTTGCAACTGCTTTGTTCGGAGTGGGAACCAATGACTTATGCTCTGGATTTTGGGCATTTAATAGAGACTCATTGAGTAAATTGAAATTGAATAGTATGAAATTTGAGATCGAAGCAGAGATGTTCACCTCTTGTGCTGTTGAAGGAATCAAGATTTCATTTGTCCCGATCAGGTACTCAAAACGACTTGGAGAAGCAAAACTTGGAAGTGTACCTGATGGGTGGATTATTCTTCGTAAATTATTAGTTCGTAAAATATTTCCAACCCCAGTAGAACAACGATTAGGGGAAGGTAATTTGGCTATTAAAAACTAAATCCACTTTACAAACAGTCAAAGATAGCAATTCATTGGCTTCTCTATGGCAAAGCGTCTATGTGCGGTACTAGGCGCAAGTGGAATCGTTAGTCAAAGACTACAACAGCGATTAGTTAACCACCCTTGGTTTGAATTGGCTGCTGTCTGTGGTGGCCCTGATACTGCAGGAAAGGCTTTGCATACTATTGAATGGAAACTAGAACAAGAAAGGCCTGAGATTTCAGATATTACTGTTTTAGATTTAGCTGATTCGAAAATATGTAATAAATTACTTGACCTTGGAGTTAGTATTGTATTCTCTGCAATCCCTGGTGAGATAGCGCAAGATGTTGAACCGATGTTAGCTGAATCTGGATTTGCAGTATTCTCTAATGCCAGTGCATATCGACGCGTGGATGGCATTCCATTGGTAATTGCAGAAATCAACCCAGAACATATGGAACATTTTGCTGTTGATGGTTTACCGATGGTTTGTTCAACCAATTGCACATTGATTCCAATGGCAATGCCACTGGCTCCGCTCAGTAAGTTGTTAGGGATAAAATCGGTTACCATGCGCAGCGAACAAGCTCTTTCAGGAGCCGGATGGAGATTATTATTCGATGAAAAGGCACTAGCTGGAATCGTTGACCCTGAGATACACGATGAGGCAAGAAAGACTGCCAGTGAACTACGCTATGTATTCGGAAAAACAAGTGATGAACCCTCACGTAAAAATCCAAAATCATCTGTCCACATTACAAATGCCTCCATCGACACAGATATCAAGTGCCAAAGAGTTTCAAGAAAAGATGGACATCAGGTATTTGTCACTGTTAAATTATTGAATCCAACTACTCTTTCTGAAGTAAAAATGTTGATGTCAACTTTCCACTCAACTCCACAATTGCTCAATCTACCAAGTGCACCGACTAATCCGATTCAATTGGTTGAACAAATTGACACCACTGCGCATCTTTGGGCTGATGGTGAAAACTTCCCGCAAGATGTTGAACCAAGTAATAACCTAAGGGCGGGAATGGCTGTGACAGTAGGCAATATAGAATTGATAAAGCCTGATCTATTATCGTTTGAAGCGTATTCTCATAACACGATTAGAGGCGCTGCTGGTGGAGTTGTTTTGCTGGCTGAATTCGCCTTGAGCGAAGGTTATCTCGACTAACTGCTGCGACACTATTGCTAAAGGATGAGCCCTACTCCTACACATTGGTGCGACATGGGAATCACAGCGTTAATTCCAGATATGACTATTGGTCAACTCATTGTAGAAGCTGATCAACGATGGGGCGAAATGTGGGACGACCAAGCCACAAGGATGAAAATCTTACTGATTCTACCAAGAAAACAACGCAAATTAATGGAACTTCACGGCGATATGGTTGAGCACGGACAACCTGTGATTACTGTATTCCATCGACCACGAGCAGAGGCTAAATTATTAGAGGATCAAGGATTTGATGCAAGAGATGCATCTTTCCAATTTGTAGACTTAGCAACACCGGACATGGGCCCTTGGTTACAACAATTGATAACCAGTGAAGGATGGTTACGCGGAACCATAGAAGTTAGTTCTGTTCCTTTCTCCATGGGTTTGTCAAATCAAAGACCATTTGAAAGTGAAATGATGCTATGCTTTAGGCACCCCTCACTTCCACAGATTGAAACTTATTACTTGCCATTCCCGCCTTCTAGTATCCCTGGAAAGTGTTTCGTTTCTTTACCGCGTCGTCAAGCTGCAGAAATGGCTAGGCAACAGGCTGAAGTTTTAGGAATCGGACGTTTACAGAAAAAAGTCAATATCGCAAAAGTAGAACCTGCTGCTGCACAAAGTGTTGAAGCCCCTGTAGCAGTAGAAGTTGAACCTAGTATACAGTCTGTGACCGATGGATTCAGCCAAGAAGTAATGGCCAGTGTTGTTGAAGAAGTTGCTAAAAATGATGATCTCGCATTTGTACCTTTACCAGGTGCATCTCCTATTGCACCAGTTCTAGATAATATTGTAGAAGATTCAACTCTTGAATCATCATTTACTGAACCTCAACCTTCTACTGACGACAATAGTGTCAACCTTCCAGAACCTGTGGTTGAAGAAGTACCTGAAATGTCTGATGTTGAAATTGAATTTAGAGAATTGGTAACTGGCCTAATGGCAGCAGGCGTAGATCCGACTGAAATGATGAATGACCCAAGATGGGAAAATCTCAGTGAAAGAGCATTGGCAATCGGATTTGAAACATGGCCTGTTTTCTTACAATTGACCGCTATGGGATGAGTAGATTAAAAATGGTCGAGCCACTGCAATTGAATGAGGGAGAGAAATGGGTTTCTGTATTAACTGTGGACAACAACACCAAGATGGTATCCGTTTCTGCAGATTTTGTGGCAACCAACAACCAGGAGAGCAACTCCTTGCTCGCCTTCGTTCAGAGGCTGAACAAATTCACTATCAACGTCTTTCTGCTGGACAAAATCAGAATCAAGACAATACAATGGCGCGAGTTCAAAATACTCGCCAACAAGCAGACCTTGCTGCTCAACAGAGGCAGCAAAACCAACAGTTCCGTCAGCCACGTTGGTGAATAAAATGATGCGGCCAAAGCATCTGGCCATTGAATTATCAAAATTGATTCCTCATCCATGCTCAAATGTTGAGCTTGAGCAATACGCCACAGAAGGTGACTTAGCAGCCTATTGGATGTTAGGTGTCGACCAATTAGACAATGTTGTCGGAAAACATGTATTGGACTTATGCGCTGGAAATGGAATATTAGGTTTGGGATGTCTTTTCATTGGAGCAGGACACGTCACATTGGTCGAAGCAGACCCACTTGCTGCTGAAGTTGCGAGAAACAATTGTCAGAAATTGAAATCTAAATTTTCTGCATCAACAACTGTAATTGAAGCATTTGTAGGTCTTGATGATATCGATGTTTCCGATGTAGACATTATCGTAATGAATCCACCATGGGGAGTTCAAAGTAAACGGGCTGATCGTGCAATATTACAATATGCATTTAACCAAGATGTTGAATCTATTCACGTCCTACATTCTGCAAAAGCAACCCACTTGGAATCTCTTGCAAAAGAACACGGTTGGGAGGTTGAGGGTGTATTAGAAAGTAAATTCCGCCTACCTCCAACCTATTCACACCACTCTAAGGGCAAGGCTTTCACCGAGATTATTTGCTGGAGATTTCATCGACCTGGTGATTCTAAAATACCCATTGAAGAGGACGATGAGACTGAATGAAATCCGTCCGCAATATTACATTTTTGACAAGGCCATAACTCCAGAGCGATGAGAGAGTTTGAAAAGGGGCGGGCTACCCCCCAACATTAGAGCGATACGATTTGAGTCCCTTATCGGGCCAAGTCTGCTCAAGGAATGATAAAAAATGACGGCGAGCCT
>Ga0308016_10001389_pt1 | contig 12028 bp, 13 predicted proteins | sample Neamet233_FD_203129 | JGI IMG/M metagenome (GOLD analysis project Ga0308016, IMG submission 203129) | Marine microbial communities from water near the shore, Antarctic Ocean - #233 | ecosystem: Environmental > Aquatic > Marine > Unclassified | place: Southern Ocean | collected 2014-07-28
GACAACTATAAAAGAATAAAAATCTTACCAAACATTATTATTAGAACATATGGAAACACTTCAGTTGATATAAATGAAAAAACCAAAACTATTGAAATAAAAAAAAGTAGTGCAGATGGGAAAGTATTATTTTTAAATAGCTTTTTAAAAGATTGGAAAATAATATTTGAAGACTTAACAATCTCAAATCTAAAAATTGATAGAAGAGATGTAAATGGGCTTTCTGGTTGTATTAATTTTTATGATAGTAAAATAGAAAATATAGAACTTCGTATTAATAAGGCACTTTGTGAAGATGGAGCTAACTTTGTTAGAACTGATGGAACAATTGTAAAATCTTTTGTAAACAATGCTTTATCTGATGGAATAGACTTAGATTTTTCAAATGTAGAATTTCATGAACTAAAAGTTGATGAATCTGGAAATGATTGTATAGACTTTTCTTATGGAAAGTATGTTCTAAATAACTCCTCCTTAAATAAATGTGGTGATAAAGCTATTTCTGTAGGTGAAAATTCTTTATTAAAAATTGATAACATCAAAATTTCCAATTCTAGTATGGGCATTGCTTCTAAAGATAGCTCTTTAACAAAATTAAATTTGGGAAATATGCATCAGGTGCAAACTTGTGTTGCGGTCTATAAAAAAAAACAAGAGTTTAATGGAGGTTTTTTGAGTATTAGAGATTTAGTATGTGAAAATTATGATTCACTCTCCAATATTGATAAATATTCTAAAATTGCTTACAAAAATGACTAAACTAAATTAACTAAATGTCATTCAGAATAGAACAAAAATTAATGATTAATAAAAGTCAAATTTTTGACTTCAAAAAATGGATAGATAGCAAAGGTTATAAAAAATTATTTAATGATCGTAAGGTTAATAGCTTATATTTTGAGAATATAGCAAATAGTATTTTTTTAGATTCAGAAGAGGGAATTCTACCAAGAAAAAAGCTTAGAGTAAGAAATTATCCAGAAGATAAAACCCATGAATATTTTTTTGAAAATAAAATTTCAAGTCCAGAAGGTAGATTTAAAGAAAAAAAAAATATTAGTAAAACCCAATTTGAAAAAATAAAAAAATATGGTTATTATGATAGTTTATATAGTTCATGCTATCCTAGATTCTACGTTACCTATTCAAGAGAATATTATGATTGCAAAACATCCAGGTTAACTGTTGACACAAATATTTCTTATAAAGATTTTAAAAATAAAAAATTAAATAAAAAAGATAGTTCTATAGCTGTTGAAATAAAAACTAATCCAAATCATTCACTGGATGATTTATTACAACAATTTCCATTTCAAAGAATTAGATTTTCAAAATATTGTAGAGGATTTCTGAATTTATATTGCTAAGACTAATTTTTATATCAGGCCCCTTTGGATTGCAATTTTGATCTAGATTTTGGGGTATCTTAAATAAATCACTTACAGTAGTTAGGTTTTTTTCAAAAGAAACTCCTATGACTGTAGGATTATCAAACTGATCTAAACTACAACAATCATTTGAATGTATATGAGCTAACTCTAACTCGGTTTCATCTATTACTAGACATACAATCATATCTTGAATTTTTAAAAGATTTTCAAAAATTCTATATTCAAAATTTTACACTTGTTTGGTCATTATAACAGAAAACCTTAATATCATTATTAAATTCAAAAATTTGTTTTTGAAAGACCAGTCATCATGTATTCCAAGACTTATTAAATCATATTATGATTATTACATCTTTATCCAATTTTTTGGAACAATTTCATACATGTTTTCTGAAACAAGACCGCTCCATTTACGTGGTGCAATAATAGTTTTATTTTTTTTTTGAGAAAGCCATGCTCCCCACCAAGCAAAAGAACTATTTGGTATTATAAAATTTGTAAAATTAGTAATTAAATATAAATAATTATAAAATTTATTCCCAGCATTACTATGTTCAATATAATTAGTTTTTTTAAAAAAAGAAAATTTATCCTTACACCAATCAAGATCATCTGAAAAAATAAATATTTCCAAATCTTCACCTTTTAATTCTTTAAATTTATCTATCGCTTTTTTATAGTATTCAATATCAACAACATTATGTTCTGGGTTATTAATAAAATCTGTCCTTCTAACATTCACACAAATAGAATTAAGGGGAGAGATTCTCTTAATAAAATTTATATTATTTTCAATATTTTTTAAATTATCAAAGTTAAATATTTTTAATAATTCATTTCTATAATCTTTGAAGTACTCTTCTACTTGCCAATGACCATCTAGGTATAAATTTTTTTTTTTAGATTCTTTAATTCTTTTATCTAATAGACGTGTTTTTTCTACATACACCAATACATTAAAAAAATTTAGAATTGATGCAATCAATTTTCTTATTTTATAATTTTTTGGAAACTGCAACACTTTTAAAAGATCTCTATTTGTAGCAGTTTTTTCTTTTATTCCAAAAATATCTAAATCAAAATTTCTTGGAGGGTTTCTGGGGGGTGGATTTATTTTATATTCCTCCATTAAACGGGTATCAAAAATCATATTTGTACCATTCCGTTTTGACAAACAATAACCTGTTGCAAACTGAAACATTTGGTTGCCCAAGCCACCTTTTAAATTAACTATTATCACTCTTTTTTTAAATATTTTCTATAATTTCGTAAATCATATCACGCCATGTGAAAAATTGAATTATTATATACTTTAATTTGTCACAAAAAGAAAAAATTGATTATAATTTTACACCAGCACCTTTTAAAAAAGCTGCTTCTTCATCTAGGGCCCACCTTGGTTTTGCTGAATGATTTAAATCACTAAATTGATTTAATTTAAATTTTTCCATACCAACCATTGCGATCATTGCCGCATTGTCTCCACATAAATTAATTGGAGGGAATATTGCCTCAAACCCCTCTTCTTTACAGAGATTTTTTAAAACTTCCCTAATTCTTTTATTTGCAGCAACACCTCCAGCAATAACAAACTTATTTATATTAATATTATTTATCTTCTTAAATTGTAATATGGCAATCTTACTTTTTTTATATAATATTTCTTCAATTGTTTTTTGAAAAGATGCGGCCAAATCATACTTCTCTTGTTGAGTTTTAATTTGTTTTGAAATTTTTAAAACAGCAGTTTTTAATCCCGCAAAAGATAAGTTGCACCCACCCTTGTGAAAAATAGGTTTTGGTAAATCATATTTAGTTGGATCACCTTTTTCGGCATATATTTCTATTTGCGGTCCACCAGGAAATTCTATACCTAATAATTTTGCTGTTTTATCAAAAGCTTCTCCCACAGCATCATCAATAGTTGTTCCTAATTGTTTATAACTTCCTAAACCTTGAACATTTAAAAATTGAGTGTGTCCTCCAGAAATTAAAAGCAGCAGGTAGGGGTAATTTAATTCAGAGTTTAGTTTAGGGCTTAATGCGTGACCTTCTAAATGATTAACAGCGATGAAAGGTTTGTTAAGTGAAGACGCCATTGCTTTTCCAAAACTTAACCCAACTGATAAACAAACCATAAGACCTGGGCCAGCAGTAGATGCTATTGCGTCTATAGTATTCATCTTAATTCCACTGTCATCAATTGCTTTTTTTGTGATTGAGTCTATTTTTTCTATGTGCGATCTAGCAGCAAGTTCTGGCACAACACCCCCAAAATCTTTATGAACATCAACTTGGCTTGAAACAATGTTTGATAAAATTGTTGGAATACCTTGCTCATTTTCAGTTACAATAGAGGCAGCTGTTTCATCACAACTTGATTCAATTCCTAAAATGAAGGGTTTTTTGTTCATTAAAATAGTTTTTATTAATAATATAATCTCAATATAAGCATTAAGTATAACTCAACAAAATGAAAAATAAAAAAATTATTATTGGCTCTAGAGGAAGTAAATTAGCACTAATTTATGCAGAAAAAGTTAGAAAAAAAATCCTATTTTATGCAAAAGAATTTGAAATTGAAGAAGTAATTATTAAAAAAATTGTAACTAAGGGCGATCAAATTCAAGACATAAGACTATCTGAGGTTGGAGGTAAAGGTCTTTTTTCTAAAACCATAGAGGTTGAATTGTTAGATGAAAAAATAGATATAGCTGTTCATGCATTAAAAGATATGCCTTCTGAAGAAACTGAAGGATTGTTAACAAATTGCTTTTTGGAAAGAAATGACCCAAGAGAAGTTTTAATCAGTAGAGACAATAAATATTTAAAAGACTTGGCACCAAATTCAATTGTTGGTACTTCTTCATTTAGAAGAGAGTTTCAAATAAAAGAAATAAGAAAAGATCTTGAATTTAAACTAATTCGAGGAAATGTTGATACAAGAATAAAAAAACTTAATGAGAATTTATATGATGCAATTATTTTATCTTATGCAGGAATTAATTCTTTAGGATTGAGTCAAAATATATCTCAAACTTTTTCTACTACTGAAATAATACCTTGTGCGGGGCAGGGAGTTATTGCCTTACAATGCAGGACAAATGATAAAGAACTAAATGAATTATTAAAAAAAGTTAATCATCAATCAACACACAACGCCATAAAAGCTGAGAGAAATGTTCTAAAAGTTTTAGAGGGAGATTGTGAAACGGCAGTAGGAGTATTTGCTAATATAGATGGTGATAAAATTAATCTTGAGGCTGAGCTTTTTTCATTAGATGGTAGCAAAAGGTTCCACTTAAAATCATCTGAAAATATAGATAAAGCTAATGAATTGGGAATAGAGATGGGAAAAACGCTTAAAAAGATATCTAATAATTCTTATAAAAAATAATATGCATATCTTGCTCACAAGACCATTAGAAGACTGTCTTGAAATGATATTAAAATTTCAATCACTTGGTCATGAAGTTTCTCATTTACCTCTAATGAATATTGAGGGTTTAAAATATGAGTCCTTAAATTACTTTGAGTTTGGAGGGATTATTTTTACGAGTGTTAATGCTATTAAATTTCTAGATATAAAAAATATTGATAAAAAAATAGCATGCTTTTGTGTGGGAAGTGCCACTGAAAAGAAAGCTAGAAGTGATGGTTTTCAAAATGTTTTTACTGCTGATGGGAATGTAAATAATTTAAAGGAATTAATTTTACTAAATTTTAACCATTCTGAAGGAAAACTGCTTTATATTAGTGGAGAAGTAATCTCTAGCAATTTGGATCAGGATCTAATTTCAAATGGTTACACTATAGAACGAGTAATCAATTATAGAGCAAACCCAATTGAAAAGTATGATGAAGACTTTATTAAAAAACTAAAACTAAAAATGCCAGAAATCACTTACATTTACTCACAAAATAGCGCCATTAATTTTTTAAAAATAATTAAAAATTATCAGCTAGAAACCTTATGGATGAATACTAATTTAATGTGTATTAGTGAAAAAACCTGCTCAATTCTTAATGAAATTAAGTGGAAAAAAATTTTTATTTTTAACCCTGGAGAAGAAGAATTTTTGCTATATAAAATTTAATTATGGACATATTTAGTAATTTTAGTGACCTGTTTGTTTCTGTTTGGTCTAATGGAATTCGTGGAGTTGATATTTTCCAAATACTAATTGGTATTGGAATCTTTTTTATTTTTTTAATTTTTAGAGGAATAATAAGTAAAGTTATTATTAAAAGACTAGAGGCTATTGCAAAGAGAACTACAAACAAGCTAGATGATACCTTCGTTCATGCAATGGAGGGACCTGCCAGGTTCTTACCAATCGTTTTGGGTTTTTTTATTGCAAGTTACTATATGTCTTTTGGTGAGGATGCTAGAGCTGTAGTTGATACAATTAACAGAACGCTGATCACTATTTTAATTTTCTGGTTAATACATCAAATTGTTGAACCAATTTCTTATATCTTAAGTGGATTGGATAAAATGTTAACGCGTGAGTTAATTGGTTGGATTATAAAATCCTTAAAAATTTTAATTTTTATTTTAGGATTAGCAGCTGTACTTGAACTTTGGGGAATAAAAATAGGACCAATCATTGCTGGACTTGGTTTATTTGGTGTCGCTGTTGCTTTAGGTGCGCAGGATTTATTCAAAAATTTAATTTCAGGAATTTTAGTATTAGTAGAAAAAAGATTTAAGATCGGTGACTGGATTTTAGTAGAAGGTATTATTGAAGGTGTAGTTGAGAAAATTGGTTTTAGATCAACAGTTTTGAGAAAATTTGATAAGTCTTTGGCTATAATTCCTAATTTTCAGTTTGCTGAGAATGCAGTTATAAATATTAGTGAAACGACTAACTGGAGAATAGATTGGGCAATAACTCTTCAATATGACACTACAGTTGATCAGTTAAAAAAAATAAGAAACGAAATTGAAAATCATATTAAGAAAAGTGAAGATTTTGATGATGCTGTTGGGATTGCAGTACGAATTGAAAAGTTTTCAGATAGCTCAATAGATATGAGAGTTAGATGTTTTACTACCTCTAATAGTTTTAGTACATGGCTGGAAGTTAAGGAAAAACTTGCAATTGAAATAAAACAAATTGTAGAAGGAAATAGTGCAGCTTTTGCTTTTCCAAGTCAGTCAATTTATATTGAAAAGAAATGATAGCTATTTTTTACTTAGCACTTCAAATATTAAAGCTCTATTCTTATGTCGTGTTAGCAAATGTTGTAATTAGTTGGCTTGTTTCCTTTAATATTATAAATACTCAAAATAGGTTTGTTTACTCAATATTAGAAATGACTTACCGACTAACTGAGCCAATGCTTAGTAGAATAAGACGATTTCTTCCTAATTTAGGATCGCTAGATATTGCACCAGTAATACTACTGTTATTGATTTGGTTTATAGAAATGTGTATGAAGCTGTACATTGCACCAATGATTTTTTAAGGAAATTTATGATATTAATAGATGGAAAAAAGATAGCAGCTGAGCTTAGAGAAGAACTAAGACAAGAAGTTGTAGAACTAAAAACTAAACATAATAAAATTCCAGGACTTACAGTAATATTAATTGGAGATATGGCTCCTAGTCAAATTTATGTTCGTATGAAAGAAAAAGCTGCAAATGAAGTGGGGTTAAAATCTGAAGTAATTAGATATCCAGAATCTGTGGAAGAAAAAATAGTATTAAATAAAATTGAAGAGCTAAATAAAGATGAAAGTATTTCAGGAATCTTAGTTCAATTACCCTTGCCAAAGCATATTGATAAGCAAAAAGTTATCGAAACTATCCTACCAGGAAAAGATGTAGATGGATTTCACCCAATGAATGTTGGGAATCTTTCATCAGGATATGAAAGCTCAGTGCCTTGCACTCCTCTGGGGTGTTATTTAATGATTAAAAAAATTGAATCCAACTTGAGTGGAAAAAAAGCTGTTATGATTGGTAGATCAAACCTAAATGGCAAGCCAATGGCACAATTGCTTTTAAAAGAAAATTGTACGGTAACAATAACTCACTCAAAAACTAAAGACTTAAGGGCAGAATGTTTAGAAGCAGATATTATTGTTGCAGCAGTTGGTATCCCCGAGCTTGTAAAGGCTGACTGGGTTAAAAAAGATGCAATCGTAATTGATGTGGGCATCAACAAAACTGAAAAAGGAATTGTTGGAGATGTGGCATTTGATGAAGTTTCGAAAGTTGCAAAAGCTTTAACACCTGTTCCTGGCGGTGTAGGACCAATGACGATTGCTTGCTTATTAAAAAATACAATAAACTGTTTTAAAAGATTTCAAAAATAGGTGTTAAAAAAGATAATAAGAAAACTTCATATAATTCATAGTATTTATATAAAGCACAGAGTTTTTATTAAAAAAAAATCTTATGCAATGGACAACGAAGACACGGTAGTGTTAGATTATTTTAAAGATAAAAAAAATGGTTTTTATGTAGATGTTGGTTGTTATCATCCAATCCATAGAAACAACACTTACTTACTACATAAAAAAGATTGGAATGGAATAAATATAGACACAAGTCAATTTTCTATAGATCTATTTGACTACATGAGACCTAATGATTCCAATTATAATTGTGCAATTTCGAATAAAAATGAAATTATAAAGTTGTTTTACCAGAAAGAGCTCAGCCAATTAAGCACAATTGAAAGTGCTCAAGCAGAAAAAGTTTTTCAAGGAAATATAAAAGAAAAAGAAATGCAAGCATTCACCTTAAATGAAATATTAAACAAGAGTAAATTTAGGGATAGTAAAATTGATTTTTTGGATATTGATGTTGAAGGTGCTGATTTAAAGGTTCTTGAAGGTTTGTCTTTTGATAAGTTTAAACCTAAATTAATATGTGTTGAAATTCATGAAAAAGAAATTAATGAAAGCAAGATTTACAAATTCTTAGTTGATAAAAAGTACAAACTAATTTGGTCAGGAGTTTTTAGCCACATATTTACATCTAAATAAAAATTAATTTACTATTTTAAAAAATATTTGTTCTAAATTTGAAATTATAAATTGATTTTCAAAAAGATTCTTCTTTGCCTGTTCTTTATAGTAGTTTTTAAGTTCATATAGTTTTTTATCATTAGCAATCTCTACAGCTCTTCTTACATAGTCATCGACATTATTAACTACAGGAGCTCTTTCGATTTTCATTTGATTATATCCACCAAGAACTAGTCTCGATTTTGTATATTCAGTTGGTTTAGTTACAGTAGGTGTTCCATATAACATAGATTCATAAAAACTATTACCCGCACTAAAATAAAAAGGATCCAGTAAAACTGATGCTTTACCACAATGATTAATATAATCTTCCAAAGAAAGACCACCAATAAACTCTATACGATCAAGATCAATTTTTGAATTTTTCTTAAATCTATTTAATAGTTTTTTATAATAAACATTATCAGAGTCTTTAATAAAATATATTTTTGCTTTTTTGTCTTCTTCTAAAATTTTACCTAAAACTAAATCAAACTCAGGGTGTATTTTAAAAAGTGTTTGGGGACATGAATAAATATTATTTTTAGAAAGTATATCTATATCTAGCTTCTGTTTTACATTAGGAGTGTAATAATACATTGGTAAGAAATCGGCATACAAAAGTTTTTCAGAAAACTTTTTATTACTGTTTTGTGATTCAATTAGTTTTGATGTTAAAAAATAATCTATAGTGTTAATACCGGTAGTTTCTGGGTGACCCCAAGAAGTAATTTGATGAGTAGCAAGCCTAATAAAAGATAAGTAATATAACTCTAATGAAAGTCCAATTTCGGGGTAAAAAAGAATATCTAAATTTTCATGAGCAATTATTTTTTGTTTATCTTCAAATTTAACAGGTAAAATAAAATTTTTTATTTGTTTATTTTTTTCAGCATCAATAAAATTTTGATAAATTATTCCCATTTTTGTTTTAGTAGTATGAAATACATTTATATCAAATTTATTTTTATCTAGATTAAGAATCATGCCTTTAAACAATCTTCCAATTGTGTGATCAGTTAAGTAATCAGAAATAAATCCAATTTTTATTTTACTATTAGGGACATTTTTTAGTTGATGAATCTTGTTTAATTGAGGGTATATTTTTCTAAAAAAACTGACACATTTTTTATTTATTTCTAAATTATTGTATTGATTGTAGGACAAATTAAACTGAAGTGGTTTAATTAACTGAGATTCCATATCCAGAGTAATTTTTTTATTAGAGATCAGCATTTCTTGAATATATTTCAATAAGCAATTTCTAGATTCATCAATATCTTCTAAATCTTCAAAAATAGTAGGAAGCATCAAATTTTTTTTAATCTCCCAGTGTTTATCTAAAATATTTTCTTCTAATCCAAAATCTATGTATTTTTTTGACTCATCTATTTTATCTTGTTTCTCTAAAGTGAGTATAAGCATTATAAGTGCTCTTGGTTCTTTTTTATTTATTTCAATTATTTTTTTAAGCGTCATCTCGGCATTTTCCAGACTTTTGTCATGATAGAAAGCTAGAGCTAAGTTTCTTAGTACAGATAGATTTTTAGGATAATGGCTTAGAATTTCTGACCAAAGGTTTTGAGCTTTTTTATAACTTTTATTATCAAAACTCTTTTGGGCTATTTCAAATTTTTTTTTTGCTTCAGCTTCTTGCACAAAAAATTAATATCATTTTTTTTTGATTATTTCTGCTGTTAATAATTAATTTTTTCCATTAACCACAAACTGTCCTCACTCAAAAAATATATTTTACCTGTAACAGGATGAACTTGAATATCTCTTATTCTTCCAATTTTGTCTTTAAAAACTATGTTTTCTTGAATATTTGATAGATCATTAAATATTAATTTTCTTAAAGATTTATCTTTTAATGAAGTAATTAGTGCATGACCATTCCATTCCTTAAATTCATTACCTCTGTATATAACAATAGCGCTAGTAGCTATAGAGGGTACCCAATATTGAATTGCTCTTGTAAACCCAGGTTTCCATTTAGGACCAATCTTTGTTCCTGAATAATTTTTTCCACCCCAGCCTAAAATTTTCCACCCATAATTTTCTCCTTTTTTAGCTTCTCCAAACCAATCACCACCTCTTGCTCCGTGATTACTTAAATAAATTTTATTATCATATGGAGACAACGTTAAACCTTGTGGATTACGAACACCTATTTGATAAATTTGAGGCAACCAGTTTTTCTTTCCTTCAAACTTTGGATTATCTTTTGGAATACTACCATCAGTATGAATTCTAATAATACTACCAGGATGTTTTGTGGGATCTTGAGCGATCATTCCTTGGCCTCTTTCACCAGCTGATGCATAAAGATAATCACCTTTAATCACCAATCTTGAACCAAAATGATAACCGGAGTCTAAAGGAGGGTTTGCTTGAAAAATATTTTTAAAATTTAATTCTTGTTTATTTAATTGGGCTTTAGCAATTGATGTACTTGTTTTCTGGTCTCCCCTATTTTCTGAATAAGAAACCCATAAGGTGTCGTCTTGGTGAATAATATCTAACAATCCACCTTGGCCAACCTCTAGAAAATTAAGATTATGTTTAATCTCTGAAACTTTTTTTGAAACAAGATCAACAATCTTAATTTTTCCACTTTTCTCAGTAATTATTAATTCATCATTGCTAATAAAAGATGATCCCCAAGGATCATTTAGATTTACTAATTTTTGAAACTTATAATTTTCTGAGAAACTCTTTGAAGTAAGTAAAAAAAAAATTATTAGTGAAAATAATTGTCTCACTTTAAGATAGTTTGGATCTACCACCATCAACAGCTATTACTTGTCCGGTAACCCAAGAACTTTCTTCAGTAATTAAAAATTTTGCAAGCGCAGCGGAGTCCTTTCCTTCACCCAATCTTTTTAATGGATGGGCTTTAGCAATTCCTTCTGCAATTGCAGGATTTTTTAACATTGGTTCTGCAATTTTAGATCTTGATAAGCTTGGTGCTATACAATTTACTCTTATATTTGGAGCAAACTCTGCAGCTAGTGTAACAGTTAATCCTTCAACAGCAGCCTTTGCAGATGCAATAATTGTATGATTAGTAAATCCTCTTTGAGCAGCTACAGTTGAAAATAAAACTACTGAGCCTTTGTTTTTTTTTAAACTTTCCTGAAATCCTTTAATAGCTTCAATTGCTGAATAAAGGTTTAATTTCATACATTTATTCATATCAGCTTCTGTAACCATTCTTAATGGCTTTAAATCAATTGAACCTACGCAGTAAGCTAAACCTTTGATTTCATTAATGTCTGATTTTACTTTTTCTATAAATCCATCTTCTAAAACATCAGCAACAGTATAAGAGCAACCCAATTTATCTGCGATCACTTTAACTTCACCTTCATTTCTAGCAATTAAGTGAATATCATTTCCTGAATTTTTTAATTGTTCAGCCAAGCTAGAACCAACAGAACCTGTCGCACCAAAAATAAGATATTTTTCTGACATATAATTTTTATTTAGTTATATTTAATTATGAATTTGTTTTTTATACTTGGCAATCAATTATTTCCATTAAAATACGTAGACCGCTTCAAAAAGGACCACCTGTTTTATATGGCTGAAGACTACGAGTTATGTACCTAT
>Ga0308016_10001394_pt1 | contig 12004 bp, 10 predicted proteins | sample Neamet233_FD_203129 | JGI IMG/M metagenome (GOLD analysis project Ga0308016, IMG submission 203129) | Marine microbial communities from water near the shore, Antarctic Ocean - #233 | ecosystem: Environmental > Aquatic > Marine > Unclassified | place: Southern Ocean | collected 2014-07-28
CTCTCCTTCTACTGCCAGTTTTGCCACATGGGGGCCGCCGGGATAGGGCAGGCCCAACATCTTGCCGACTTTATCGAACGCCTCACCAGCGGCATCGTCTAGGGATTCGCCCAGCAAGACATAACGACCAATGCCCTCGACCTCAACGAGTTGTGTATGTCCCCCGGAGACTAATAGAGCCACGAATGGAAAGAGCGGTGCTTCGTCCTCAAGCATAGGCGCCAACAAATGGCCTTCCATGTGGTGGACCCCGATAGTCGGCACATCCCATCCCATCCCTAGAGATCGACCAATGGAGGCTCCAACTAGCAGCGCACCAACCAAACCAGGCCCTGCCGTATACGCTACTCCGCCTATATCGGATTGCTCAATCCCCGCCTTGGCGATCACTTCCTTGATCAGCGGCACCGTCTTTCGAACGTGATCGCGGGACGCAAGCTCGGGAATTACACCGCCATATTGCGCGTGTATTTCAATCTGGCTGTACAGGCAATCGGCCAACAGACCGCGTTCGCTGTCATATAGCGCGACCCCGGTCTCATCACATGATGTTTCAATACCCAGTACTATCAACGTTTTAACTCTCTCATTTTGCTCTCACTATCACTCACAAATCGTTCGCAACCTGCTCTCAATCACAATCGGGGTAGCTGGGAAAGTGGCAATCATGCCAAATATGGAGGCATATCCCAAATTCCTCGTAAATCGACCAGTTTCCTAGCCGATAAGGACTAATTCTTTTGCAATTAGGGCCTCGGGGCATTAATATTAGCGCCCCTGTAATTCCGCGTCCTAGGATTTTTTTGGAAACTGGGCCGGAACGACAAGTAAACTAGCTTGTTTATACAAAATTAACAGTAAAACTATTAAGGTAGGTGTTTAGTTCAATGCCCCAGGTAAAACTTAAAGATAACGAACCTTTCGACGTGGCCCTGCGCCGCTTCAAGCGCTCTTGTGAGAAAGCTGGAGTACTAGCGGAAGTGCGCCGCAGAGAATTCTACGAGAAGCCTACTGCTGTGCGTAAGCGTAAGGCTGCTGCTGCGGTTAAGCGCCACTTGAAGAAAGTACAACGCGAAAGCAAAAAGAGCCAGCGCCTGTACTAGTCTTACCATCAGGCAAGCATCGTCTTAATGCTTGCCCTCCCCCTGCGCTGCGCAGGTACTCGGGTCAACATGTCTGACAGCCCTCTCAAACAAGCCTTCACAGAAGCCATGAAAGACGCCATGCGGGCTAAAGATAAGCCGCGCTTGGGCACTATTCGTCTTGCATTGTCTGAAATCAAGCGCGTAGAAGTCGACGAACGCATCGATCCAGATGACGCTCGCGTTGTTGGCATTCTGGAAAAAATGATTAAGCAGCGCCGTGAATCTATTCGTCAATACGCGTCTGCAGATCGCCCGGAGTTGGTTGCTCAGGAACAGTTTGAGATCGAAGTGATACAAGAATTCATGCCACAGCCGTTGGAAGCTGACGAACTCGCACAAATTATCAAATCGGCTGTAAGTGAGTCGGGCGCGGCCTCTATGAAGGAAATGGGCAAGGTAATGAATCTAGTTCGCCCGCAAGTGGTCGGACGCGCTGATATGGCCGAAATCAGCAAGCAGATTAAAGCGCTACTCGCCTAGCCAGAGGGAACATTCAGCGTCTCCTTCTCTTCTCTCTAAATTGTTTGCCAAAGAACTTGTTCTCCCTAAATTGGCGAACGCTCCCGCAGCAACTACACCTAGATTTCGATACAATAGCATCCAAGCAATGGTTCGGCTCAGTTAGCCACGACTCGCGCTTCACCGCCACTATTTAAAAATTCTGGATTCTTGACCCATGGCTGGACTAATTCCACAAACTTTCATCGATGACCTCCTCAGCCGAGCAGATATCGTCGAGGTTGTGGACAAGCGAGTCACGCTCAAAAAGTCCGGCAAGAACTATTCTGCCTGCTGCCCCTTCCATAAGGAAAAAACGCCATCATTTAGTGTGCAACCCGAGCGTCAATTCTATTATTGCTTCGGCTGCGGTGCCGGCGGCAACGCAATCGGCTTCATCATGAACTTCGATCAAACAGACTTTCCCCAGGCGGTGGAGTCTCTTGCGCGGGACAATGGTATGGAAGTTCCGCGCGAAGAAAATGCCGCGGCAACTCGCAGGCAATCGGAGAACAGCAAGCTATTCGAAGTCCTGGAACAAGCGAGTAAATTCTATTGCCAGCAACTGCGGCGTCATGAGCAACGCAAATCGGCCGTCGAATATCTGAAAGCTAGAGGCGTGAGCGGCGAAGTCGCTCGGGATTTCTGCATAGGCTATGCCCCGCCGGGCTGGGATAACCTTTTGAAAGCGATCGCAGGGGACGCCAATGAACAAAAGTCCCTCCTCAAGGCAGGGATGGTTATCGAGAAAGAAGCTCGAAAAACTGAGGAGAACGACAGCACCAAAAACACCAATGCCGTTCGCTATTACGACCGCTTTCGCGACCGCATAATTTTCCCCATCCGCGATAGCCGCGGACGCACTATCGCCTTTGGTGGTCGAGTTCTTGGCGATGACAAACCAAAGTACTTGAACTCTCCAGAGACTCCTGTCTTTCACAAGGGCGCGGAGCTATATGGCCTCTTCGAGGCGAAGAAGGCGAACAACAAGCTCAAACGCATCCTCATAGTTGAAGGCTATATGGATGTAATTGCCCTAGCACAGATGGGTATTCGCAATTCGGTTGCCACACTAGGCACAGCGACCAGTGATCGGCACCTGATTCGACTCTTCCGCCTGGTGCCTGAAGTCGTATTCTGCTTCGATGGCGATAACGCGGGCAGAACCGCAGCATGGCGGGCCTTAGAGGCAAGCCTTTCGGAGATGCAAGATGGCCGTCAGGTGAAGTTTCTGTTTCTCCCCGAAGGCGAAGACCCCGACACATTAGTTCGCAAGATCGGCGAGGCTGAATTCAACCTACTGATCGAGAAGGCTACACCGTTGGAGCAGTTCTTCTTCGACAAGCTGTCTGAGGGACTCGATATTAGGACGATCGAAGGCAGGGCAAGATTAAGCAATGTTGCAAAACCGTTAATCGCCAAGTTTCCAAATGGCATATACGGCCAGCTAATGTTGGACAAACTCTCGGAGACTCTGGGTGTTGCCAACGAATCACTCGACAAGTTAATAGACTCGCACTCAAAGAAAACCAGAGGCAGCTCAGTAACCCCTGCGCCGCCTTCTCCTTCTCTGGGCCATTCGCCATCCCCGTCCGAAGCTGCGCCCTATGGCCCTGGTTTCGACCAATCGTCGAAACCCTCGTCAAAATCCTGGAGCCCTAGCCCAAAGTCCACGAGCTCGAATCTAAACGTTTATCGCAAACCCGCGGCCGTGAAGGCAATTGAGTTACTAATGCAGAACCCAGAAGTCGCTCTGTCCATAAATGCGGACCTGTCACCACTTCATTCGGCTGGAGATGAAGGCCGGCAATTGCTGCTATCCCTCATCGATATGGTGAAGCGCGACCCCGATACCGACACCCCTACTCTGCTCGGTTATTGCAGCGGATCCCCCTTCGGAAATCAAATAACGCGGCTGAAAAGCGAGAACATCACCCCAATAGAAGGGCTTGAACAGGAGTTTCTGCAGATTCTGGACAAAATATTGTCGGATGTCGTCAAGAAGCTTGAATCCCAGAAGCGTAGGGAGGCTCTCTCGAAGATCGCCGCCCCCAAGCGCCCTCAACCGGGCGAGGAACCGCCTCTAGATAGCGATACCCCTTCAGTGCCTGAGCTCTAGCGGCTTGAAAATCCAACAATTGTCCCCATCTATATAGGCCTGTTTAAGGCGTAATTTAGCCAGTTCAGCGATATACAAGTCGGGCTCTAAGCCTATATAATGCTCGGCTTCGTTTTATTCACCCACTACCTGGCACCTGCCGGGAGACGAGAATTCATGGCCGACTTAATTGCACCACAATCCACCCTTAAGACATTAATCGCGAAGGGAAAGGAACAGGGATATCTAACCTATTCCGAGGTCAACGACCACCTTCCGGAGTCTATCTCCGACCCGGATCAGGTTGAAGATATTATCCAGATGATTAATGACATGGGCATCAAGGTGTTTGAAGCAGCACCCGATGCGGATGCGTTGTTGCTCAATGAAGAAAGCGACTCAGGCGCTGACGAAGTCGCCGCTGCCGAGGCTGCAGCAGCCCTCGCCGCCGTTGAGAACGAAGCTGGTCGAACTACGGACCCAGTACGCATGTATATGCGTGAGATGGGTACGGTCGAACTGCTAACACGCGAAGGCGAGATCGTAATCGCCAAGCGCATCGAAGAAGGCCTGCGCGAGCTAATGAACGCCATGGCCTACTTTCCGGGCACAGTCGAGCATGTGCTCAATGAGTATGCGTTAGTCGCTAGCGAAGAGAGAAGACTCAACGAGCTGATAACCGGTTATCTCGATATCAGTGATGAAGCGATTCCAGTTGGCCCACCTGCGGTTAGCCAACTGACTGCTCAAGAAAAACAAGATAAGAAAGATGCTGGCATTGAGGACGAAGATGAAGTCCCTGTTGGCCCCGATCCAGAAGAAGCTAGGATTCGCTTCACTGAATTACGTGTGCAATACGAGCTGGCTACTGCTGTAGTTGGCAAGCGTGGACGCCTACACGAAAAATCCAGAGAAGAGCTCGCGACGTTGGGTGAACTGTTCAAGAGCTTCAAGCTAACTCCACGTCAGTTTGAGCCATTGCTTAGCCATGTTCGCGCCGTGCTTACCCGACTGCGTCGTCATGAGCGCACCATCATGAGCTTGGTTATTCGCAGCGCAAAGATGCCACGTAAAGTCTTCATCGCCAGCTTTCCCGGCAGCGAAGTGAATCCTAAGTGGATCGACAAACACATCAAGGAAAAGGAAGCCTACTCGGAATTACTAGTTAACGTTAAGACTGAAGTATTGCGCGCTCAGAAGAAGATTCGTCTCATCGAAGAAGAAACTGGCCTGCAAATCGCTGAGATCAAAGATATCAATCGACAGATGTCGATAGGCGAAGCGAAGTCACGGCGCGCGAAGAAGGAAATGGTTGAGGCTAACCTACGGTTGGTTATCTCCATCGCGAAGAAATACACAAACCGTGGCCTACAGTTTCTGGATTTAATTCAGGAAGGCAACATCGGCTTGATGAAGGCCGTAGACAAATTCGAATATCGACGCGGCTACAAGTTCTCCACCTATGCTACGTGGTGGATTCGACAGGCGATTACACGCTCTATCGCCGACCAGGCGCGCACAATTCGTATCCCTGTTCACATGATCGAAACAATCAACAAACTAAATCGCATCTCGCGTCAGATGGTGCATGAGAAGGGCCGCGAACCAACTCCAGAGGAGTTGGGCGAACGCATGGAAATGTCCGAGGACAAGGTCCGCCGCGTGCTGAAGATCGCGAAAGAGCCTATCTCCATGGAGACACCGATCGGTGATGATGAAGATTCGCATCTAGGTGATTTCATCGAGGATGCCACCGTAGACTCACCAGTGGATTCGTCTATCGATGAAGGCCTGCGCGAAGCAACTAAAGATGTCCTAGGCAGTCTGACAGCAAGAGAAGCGAAGGTATTAAGAATGCGCTTCGGTATCGACATGAATACCGACCACACTCTAGAAGAAGTGGGCAAGCAATTCGATGTAACGCGGGAGCGCATACGTCAGATCGAAGCGAAGGCATTGCGCAAACTGCGCCACCCGACTCGCTCCGATCATCTTCGTAGCTTTCTCGACGAGTAGAGCTTTGAGATCCGGCATCGCTGCCTTGTACGGCGGTGCCGAAATATTCTGCTCAATCTACAACTTCCCGAGCTCCGCATTAATCACAAAATAAAACCTATCATTTGGTTTAGCAGGTTTCCATGTCAGGCGTTTCAATCAAAGATAAAGTAGTTCTAGTCTCCGGCTCCAATCGAGGCATCGGCAAGAGCTTCGCGATACAAGCTCTGGAGATGGGCGCGAAGAAAGTCTACGCAACGGCAAGAGACGAATCCAAACTGGCAGAACTCGCCACGAAGTATGGCGACAAGATTGTCCCACTTACTCTAGATATCACGGAGCAGGATCAAGTGACTGCAGCCGCGGCCGCAGCTGGCGACGTTGAAGTACTTATCAACAATTCTGGCATGGGCGGCGGCGGACCGATGGTCGGCAATCCCAATCCGGAAGGCCAGCGCATGGAGATGGAAGTTAACTATTTTGGCATCATTAGGATGTGTGATGCCTTCGCGCCTATTCTTAAGGCAAACGGCGGCGGTGCCATCGTGAACATTCTCTCGGTTGCCGGCCTAAGCAGTTTTGCTTTCGCTCCAGGTTATTCGGCATCAAAAGCCGCCGGACGCTCACTGACGCAGGCACTACGCGTAGAACTCGCCAAGCAAGGCACACTCGTCTCCGGCGTATTCCCCGGCCCAGTAGACACCGAAATGGCCAAAGCCCTGCCGATGGATAAGGCCTCACCCGATTCCGTTGCGATCCGCGTCTATGAAGAGATCGCCAAGGGCTCTGAAGACATCTACCCAGACCCATTCGCCGTGCAGTTCGCTGCGGATGTACAGGCAGACTTCAAGGCCGCAGAAAAAGCCAACGCTGCGGGCTTTTAGGACTTACCAACAGACGCACAATTAAGTAGAATTCAGTTCCTTTTGTAGCCAGAGCAGTTCTGAGTCGTTGATCAGATTGCTTTGACACAGCCTGAGCAACGTAGCATACAATGCTCAGAATAAGTCAAAGGGCCTATAACTCAGCTGGTTAGAGTAGCGGACTCATAATCCGTTTGTCCGGGGTTCGAGTCCCTGTGGGCCCACCAATTAAATCAATGAGTTAGAGCTATCTAACTCCCCTCCTAAAATCCCATGGGACACTCATGGGACACTGACCTCTCAATATTTATCGCTTAGCCACTGGCATTTATTGCTATGACTAGGTTAATGTTGAGATGTGTTCGGCGCACATTAAAACAGCCTGCGAAATAAGCACTCCACCCACCTTAACCGGCAGCTTTGCCGAAAGGAGCTTGTCGCATGGCTGTTATAGAACAACGTCGCACACAATCTGGTGACACATCATGGCGCGTAAAAATCCGGATCAAGGGCTGCCCTTGCGTATCCAAGACATTTAAACGCCATACAGACGCAAAGCATTGGGCCTCTCAAACCGAAGCCTCTATATTCGAAGGGAAGTATTTCAGGTACACCGACTCCAAACGCACAGCACTTCGTGACGTCATAGGTCGATACACTGAAGATGCCTTAGAACGTCTCAAAGACCCATACACGCGAATACAACATTTAGCATACTGGGAAAAGAAAATAGGCGACATACTGCTCGCTGACATTCGTCCGTCGTTGATCCTCGAGGTCCGCGCAGAAATACGACGCTCTTGCTCAAACTCCACCGCAAATCGATACGTAGCTACCCTGAGTGCACTATTAGGTTATGTAACCAAGGAGCTGCAGTTAATAGAGAGCAACCCCTGCCTTCTTATTAAAAAGCTTAAAGAGCCTAAGGGTCACACCCGCATTCTCACCGACGAAGAGAGAGTTGACCTCGTTCAGGCCTGCAAACTCTGTAAAAAGTATCCTGAGATGTTACCCATAGTCCTGCTTGCTGTTACAACCGGCATGCGCCGCGGCGAGATACTGAACCTTCGTTGGGCGGATATCAACTTTACGACTGAGCGTATTTTTTTGTGGAGTACAAAAAATGGTGAGACGCGCACAGTACCCCTCGTGGGCCCTGCTCTGAAAGAACTTAGGATATGGGCGAAGGTCAGAGCAATTAGCAACGAAGCACTAATTTTCCCATCAAGAGTCGAGGGCAACTCGATGAATCCTTTTCACCTTGATCATGCGTGGCGCCTTATAAAAAAGGAAGCTGGTATAGAGAACTTTCGGTTTCATGATCTACGCCACACGGCGGCGAGCTATCTCGCTATGAATGGGGCAGGTCTTCGGGAAATCGGCGATATCTTGGGGCACAAAACGCTTGCCATGGTGCTGCGCTACAGTCATCTAACGAAGGATCACAAGCATCAGACAGTGTCACGTATGGTGTCATCAGTGTTTGGAGAGTCGGCGTGAAAAAATCGTTTGAGCAACAGCTCCCCTGCCCTTTTACCACCATTGCGAATTTCTCTCATGAGAATCCAGAATTTACAAAGGGTGGCTTGAAATGGCTAATTTTTAATAAGCGAGAGGAACTGATTACGAAAAACGTCATTCGCTATTGGGGGAAGAAAGTCCTTATCCACCGACGAAATTTTTATGATTTTATCCTAAATGGCGGGACGGAAAATATCACCTAACTAAAAGACTCTTGGAGGTGCACAGATCGGCGTATACCCTCCGCGCAAAAACGGTGAAGAATTTTTTCTCGGGTAGGAAAAGATTTTGCTTACACCGAGCAACTTTAATGTTGCGCCCGACAGCAGCGGTCAAACTGTTCGCGAATATCCAATTTATTAATCAAAATTTTTCATCTTCATGGAGAAGATTATGGATATTTACGAGTGGCAATTGTCAGTCAAGGGCAATGAATTTTCTGAAATAGATGGGGTTCATTGTGTTGTAGGCGAAAATAAGTTTGGTTCATTTTTTGGCTTAGTCGACGAGGAGTTTTTACCGCAAGCTTTTACATCTTTAGATGAAGCCAAAAATGCTGTTATAGACCAAGCTAAAGAAATCGCTTTGGACGAAAGTCCCTTTGAAGAACTTTTCTTTGAGGAAGACCTATGATGACCTCTATTTTATTTACAAAATTCCATGCAAAAGGCGTGGCCAAAAAGTATGAACTTGCTAATGGCAAACCTGTCAAAACTCCCGCTGATACCTTCAAAACTGGATCGTTTGAGACAATAACCGTTGGCTCTATGGAAGAGCTCGCTACGTTCATTGAAGCACGGGAACCTGGCGATTTTATAACGGCAGGAATTAATCAAACCCAACTTTCTGGGAAATGTGGTTTTGGCGATGGAGAAATACGACGCATCAAAGAAAATTTTCCATTTGCAACCGACAAACCGGGCATACTTATTGTCGATTCAGACAATCTTGAAGAATTAGGGATAAGAACGGTGCGAGACTATGAGGAAGCGATTGCTCGTCTCCTTGGAAAAACAGATTACTGTACTAGCCCAAGCGCATCGAGCGGCATAGTAGCTGATGGCCTTAGTCCGCAGTTGAAGGGCGTTCATACTTTTTGTTTTGTTGAAGACCCAATTCAGATTCCCGAAACCTTAGATACTCTCCACAAGCGATCAGTTCTGCTTGGCTACGGATACCCGTTCGTTACCAAAGCCGGCACAACATTGATTCGAAGTCTTGTAGATACTGCCATGAAAACCCCAAACCAACCCTGCTATGAAGGTGGCGCACTGCTAAGTAAGGGAATTACCCAAGAGCGAAAAATTAACTACTGGCGATATCGAGATACCCCAACCTTTTTAAAAGTTATCCCTATATCTGATCAAGAAGCAACTCAATATCAAGCAAAAGTAAAGCAACTAAAGACTTCAGTCGCAGAAGAAGCGGCTGTGGTCCGTGAGGCATGGGGAAAAAAACATGAAAAGAAGCTTATTTTCAGAGGGTGCTCCTCTAAAAAAGCAAAAGCTGTAGTTGATGCAGCTTTGTCTGAAGAACGTCCTATCCTTGGAAGTGATTTTGAAATACACACAGACCGCTATGGAATAAAAACCGTGCGCGAACTACTCGCTGACCCCGAGGTATATCACGAGGCAACATGCGGTGATCCACTCGACCCTGAAGACGGTGCGGGTAAGGCAAAAATTTATACCCTGAATCAGGAGGGGCGTCCCGCAATACATTCGTTTGCACACGGTGGCGCAACTTATATCTTAGAAGAAGACCTATTTACTGACTTAACAAAAGAAAATTGTGCTGATACTTCAATTAGTCCGATCACTAGCGAGCCAAAATGCATATTGGATTTACTAACTAGTTACTCGGCAACTGGAGACAGTGAGCAGATGAAGTCGCAGATGCTTGAAGACAAATTTGTACTTCTGGGTTTAGCAATCGCCGGACAGTGGACGACCCTCTATGCCTCACCAAATACTGGAAAAACACTCATCACCATAGCTGAGCTTCGGAAACAAATTGAATGTGGGTCTGTTAGTGGTGCTGATGTTTTTTATGTTAACGCTGATGATTCATACAATGCGGCGGTGATCAAAATAGAGATTGCAGAACAGTTCGGTATGCATATGTTGATTCCAAACCATAGAAATTTTAAAGCAAAAAATATGCTGCCGCTGATTAGAGGTCTGATCGCGCAAAAGAAAGCTCGAAATAAGGTCATTGTTTTGGACACTTTAAAAAAGTTTACCGACCTGATGGATAAAAAATCGGCCTCTGAATTTGGCAATATTGCCAGAGAATTCATTGCAGCTGGCGGAACTTTAATTTGCCTCGCGCATACAAATAAGCACAAAGATGCTGATGGCAAAGGCATTTACGCAGGAACTAGTGACATAGTAGATGACAGCGATTGTGTCTATATCATCGATAAAATTGGAGTTGATGATCTAACGGGAAAACATGTGGTCGAATTCACTAATATAAAGGCTAGAGGCGATGTTGATACTACAGCATCGTTTGAGTACACCAGAGACGCGGGGCAAACTTATCAACAACTGCTCGACTCAGTTGTCCGAATGGACTCACAAGCTGTTGAGGTTGTGAAGAAAAAGACGGCTATAGAAAAGCAGCTTGAGCTGGACGAGGAATTGATTGACGCAATTAGGGATTGCATCAACGAAGGCCCGTTACCCAAGAACGAAATGATATCCAAGATAAATAAAGACTCGGATTTTACTCACAAGCAAATCAGACAGGTGCTTCGACGGTATACGGGGTACAACTATGCTGATGGAGCACGCTGGGCAGAGGCAAAGGGAGACAAAAATAAGAGCATATTTACGCTGTTACACCCACCCTCTCCATTTAGTTAAACTGTAATTACTATAATATCTATTACAACTGTAATAACTGTAATACCTGTACAACTCAGTCTAAATGATGCTTTAGAGAGGAAGGACACACCCATTTTTATAACTTAATAGCTCTCCTCGCCGCAATCTTTTAATCAGCTAAACAGTTATTACAGCTATGACCGTTATGACCGTTATGACAGTTGTCCCAGTTTTAGTGGGTGGGTGCCGCTCAAGGGGTAGCGTGTGCGAAAGGTAAAGCGCGGTCAAGAGACCCCCTAAAAGGTAAACAAAACTTCACAAAGGAGAAGTACAATGCAAAGCGTGAGTAAAGAGTTCGTAAAAGAAATGCAGCATCTCATAGACGACAAACATAAAGAGGCATTACGAAAAGTCGATTATCAGTATAGATCGTTAAAGGACAAGATAACTAGCTGGCATGATGGGCTAGAATTGAATGATAGTTTGGGAGTTCATAACCTCCCAAGTATTGATGGTAAAGACGAAGAAGCATTGGATGAGCTGATGGCAGAGTTACGTGCAGACTAACTACACTACTCTCGGTGGTAGATGCGCCTGTACTCGCTGTAACGCCATCTCGAAAAGATCACGCAATATTTGCCGCAATCCGGCAATTAAAGGCAAGACAAAATGCAGGCATCACGGCGGAAAATCCACGGGAAGTACAACCAAACTTGGACGCGCACGACAGATAGCAGCTAATACCAAGCACGGCAGAGAGACTAGAGCTATACGCGAAGAGCGCAGCGCTAAGTTGGCGGAGCTTTATGAGATTGAAAAAGAAATGCGCAGCATGGGCATGATCGAAGGGTCATGGGTAAGCCGAAAACCACCCAGTAGGTAATCGCTCGTCCAGATTAGTATGTATAGGGGTGCAATGGAACCATTCTGACTTATCGGGGTATGCCCCTAGGGTGGGGTGCTGGCTGGGCGGTTACTTGGAAACTGGGGTGGGAGTTATTAGTTAGTGGTCAGTTCCTTAAAGCGGTCCAACTTCAGAATCAAGTTGGTGGGGTC
>Ga0308016_10001396_pt1 | contig 11992 bp, 6 predicted proteins | sample Neamet233_FD_203129 | JGI IMG/M metagenome (GOLD analysis project Ga0308016, IMG submission 203129) | Marine microbial communities from water near the shore, Antarctic Ocean - #233 | ecosystem: Environmental > Aquatic > Marine > Unclassified | place: Southern Ocean | collected 2014-07-28
AGCAGAACACGGCAGAAGAACAAGAATATTGTCCAATCCACTTGGTGCTTGGTATTTGGTCGACATGAACGATTCCCAGTCCGCAATAATCGGGTCTGATTGAATCGAAACTGAATGACAAGGGAACGTAAAGTCAGAAGCTACGTGTGAAGAGAGAAGACCTGGAACCTTTTGACACAAGAGGTCATGCCGTCGTAGATGCTCGACCAATCGAGGACTTGTGAGGGATTGTCGGTCTGCCAATGAGCGCATTTGGTCTGATGCCATCGCTCCACGAACCGATGCAATAGCATTTTTCCAATGTGTAAGCTGCGTATCCATATCAGCAGTTTCACCCATCGATTCAACTGTATGCCTAGGCCCTTGTTCAGTCAGAAGAACACCTACTGCAGCGGCTTGACGAGAGCGAGCCAGATCAAAGAGGTCGACGCCAAACCATGTCAAAACTGCAAGGTTATCAGGGCCACCAAGCCCAGGAGTCCACAGAAGTGCACCAGGAAATCGGCGCTTTAGGATGGTAATTGCTTCAACAAGCCTTCCGGGTTGGGCAGCGAGCTGAACTGCATCGACAAGAACAACAACATCAGGATTGAGCGTTTTATCGGTCAAACTTGCATCGTGATTCAAGCGTTGCCAAGAGACAGGTAAGACTTGAGCAGTCCCCGCAGGTTCACCCGCATCTGCTTCATCTAAAGACGGCGGAAGAACATGGCCGATAGAAACGCTCCACTTTGGTGAAAGTTCAAGAAAATCTGGAGGTGAAAGAGGGAGACGGGATTCAAAGGTCAGTGTTGCAGGGATTTTGTCATTTGTGGATGAACGAAAAGGGGCAAGATGGGGGTCGATATCGTTGTCACCATCAATCAAAACCAGTGCAGGGGTTGATGCTACCGGGGTTTTTCGGTCGCCGAGTGCCCATTGTCGAGCAAAGCGATATCGTGCTGTCACCGTTCGACCGAGTCCTGCCTCCATGGACAGGCCAAAAGCCATTGCTTCTTCAAGCATTGGACACCATACAAGGCCTAAGTTCAAAGCAAATACTTGGCAGGCAATGGTATGGACGGAGACAAGGGTTGCTACACCTCCTTCGCCAGCATTAGCATGGCGTTGCTTTTCGGCGTACTACTGTTCAGTCCGATTGCACTCATCTCTGCTGAAGATTCCACAACTTCACCTACACTTATCGATGGACGAGTTGCTGGCTTCCAAGCAGAGCCTTCTGAGCAGTATGTCCGTGAGTGGGTCATGGCTGAAGGTGAATGGTTCAGTCTTGTTCTCGATTGCAACCAATGCGAAGCACAGGTGACACATGATGGAAACACCTCGACGACCACTTCAAAATTATCACTCCAAGCAACCAATAATGGTTCTGTTGAACTTACGATTACTTCAGCCATTGTAGAATATGTATCCTATTCACTTGTTGAAGTTATTGATGAAGATTTTAGTCACCTTCGCCCGTCTCCCTCCGAAGATATCTTGCTTGAGTCGCTTGGCTACTGTACTGGAGAGATGGCCTGCATCAATCCGGCTCAAGGCCACCTCAACGGCATTCCAAGTGGAGAATATACTGAAAGTGTATTCATTCGTGGAATTCTTGACCAATCAACACCGGAATTCATTCCAGTCAAAGTCGCTGCTGGCGATACCCTTGAACTACAGTTCATGCATGCAACCGAAGATATTAGCATGTCAGTTTATTTTCAAGATGATGTTTCAGAAGTTCTGCTCAACCAAACGATTGACCAACCACTGGCTCTTGTAGCAAATGAACCAGGTGAGGTGGAAATGTGGCACTTTACTGAAGATGGACGTGTTCTCATCAAGGTCGAAAGTAATGCAATCGATACAGCATGGGTTCTCAAGCGAATGCTTTACCAGCAAAGTAACTCGAGTCTATTTATTCAAGACCATCGAGACCTCAAAATAGTAGGGCACTTTTCAACATCAGTCACCATCGAAATGAACGATACACAGAAGTTTACCCTTCAACCACTGCACTCATCTCCGACACTTCGCATCGAACAATTAGTCGATGGAACATGGATTCCAGGAGGGATTCGGCTCATGAGTGTAAATCACTCTACCGTATTCTACCCCCTACCCAACATCAGTGCAGTTCGATTCCATGCCGAGAGCATTGTTCATTGGATTGACATCGTAGTTTCGGATTTTTCCGACATCGATTCAGGCGAAGAGGCTCCATCATTCCGCCCACCATCGGCCCTTAGTGTGAATACTTCATGGCCACTCATGCCGAAACAATCCACACAACTCCAAGGCGAATTGACCCTTTCAATTTATGATAAAGCTGACGTATATCGGATCGAGATTGAAGGATGGGATGAATCTGAACATGTGGTGAAAATCATTGTCGAAGGAAGTAATATCGATTCACTTCAACTTGAATTTTGGAGTATGGACCAAGAGACATGGAGTGAAGTTGACTCACGCACCGCAACGCTTGCGGATGGAAAAATACAACTAGCACTGGAACTGAGTAGAGGAACACACTTCTTCCGTGTATCACTACTTGATTCAATTAATTCAACTCAGCACAATTGGGGTGAAGATGTCCCAAGTATCTCGTACTTAATTTCTTCAGGTTACACCCTTATCGATGAAGGCAATGAACCCTACTTCCCTCCTGATGAAAATGCAAAGAAATGGGGTGTTCGTGCTCGGTTTTTCCTCGGCTCATTGTTCCTTATTCCTGTAATCTATCTCGGTATAATCCAATACCGAACGAAGAAAATAGCCCAGAGTTTGTTTTTGAAATCTGAGCAACTTGCATGGTTCAAGCAGCAAATGGATTCAGGCGAAAAAACGCCTCAGCAATCTCGTAAGAATCTGGCCAAGGCGCTGCAAGCAATATCTCTACTCAACTGGGAAGAAGCAAACAAAGCATGGGGCAAGACCGATCTTGAATACCGAACAGAAAATGTAGCCCTTGCCGTCTGGAAGTTAGACAGCCGTATGGCGAAAAGTGAAGGCGGTATTCCCTTGATGGTTGGTGTCCATATCCTCGAAGGGCATTGGGACCTTGCTGCCCTGCGCTTCGATGCTCCTGTCGGCCAAGCATGGAAGGTAGAGCATGTTGAGCCACGTTTCCTTCACCGGGGTGAAGAAGTGTTCCTTGACACCATGGCCGAAGGAAACCGCACTTTTATCATGGCTGAATTAACCGGCAATGCTGGTGTTGTGGATATTGAACTCAATGGACGAATGAATGGGGAAGCGAGTGCTGCGAGAATCCCAACTACCTTGACACTCAATTCAAATGAAGAAGAGTGATGCCAAGGCTAGAGTTGTAAACATCAATTGTCCCAACGATTCCATTCACCTGTATTTGAATCACGAATATACCAAATATTACTACCTATAGGTGATTCAAGATATTCATGATCATCAGCAGGATTGATTTCACCCTTCACTACTTTGGCCGGAATGCTGTGTTCTTGCAGGGCATTCTCATTGATTCCTTTCGACTCAAAATCATTTCCTGGGACATCAAACCTCATCGCTAATTCTTGTGACAAGAATTCCGAACGTTGTTTAGTATCGATGGTTCCGACTAAACCAAAGTATGCATCATTGTGAGCAATACGGCTAATTTCATCTGATTCCATATCCAATAAATCAGAAATGAGCGTATTCATTTTCTCTCTTGTTTCCTTTTTAATTTCATTATTTGTATAGCGGGCCGTCATATCAGATTTCAATTGATGTAATTCTTCTGTCAGCGAATCCGAATCCAAATAATAGGCTTGTACAAGTGATTGCAAAAATGTCAATTCTTGTAATTCTTCCTTATTGAGTTTAGAATTGCCCCTCATGACTCGAAGCCATCGGAACGAATCTGGAAGCAGGGCTGCCATGAAATTCGTTTGAAGGAATCCGAGAAGTGCAATAATGATCGCACCAAATCCCGCAGTTTGAAGAACTGCACCTTGGTTTCCTGAACGAAGTGAATCCATGAAACTCACCTCCTCATACTGAATTGCACACCCATTGACATTGACTGAAACGTGTGCTGAAGTATCCGGACAGGTGTCTTTGAGGTCATCAACACCATCGCCATCTTGGTCCAACAAACATCCATCAATATCGACGTAACCATCTACAACAGTCGAAGGGCAAACGTCAAACAAATCCTCGACGCCATCACCATCAGAATCAAGAGCGCCCGTCACATTTGTATCATTTGATTGATGTTGGCTTTCATTTTCAATGAGACTATCATACAGGTCGGCAATACCGTCTCCATCGATATCTAGGCATCCAAAATAACCATCAACAGTCGAGTTTCCAAATTCTGTTGGGCAATGGTCGGCAATTTCAGCTCCTTCTATGAATTGACCAGGCCAGATGAACAGTCGAGTTGTATTCCATGTAGAATTGCCCCAGTTATCACCGTAGCCATCACCATCAGTATCGGACCATTGAGTTGCATTATTGATAAACGCATCAGAATTGTTTCCTACAAGTAAATCTCCAAAACCATCACCATCATAATCACTCCATTGACTGGAGTCATAGGGGAAATCGTCATACAAATCAAAAATGCTATCGTTATCTGAATCCTTGAAATTATTTAGGAATGGGAATTCGTCTCCATTATCACCTATGCCGTCTTCATCACTGTCGATTGTTTCATTGCCATCATTTGGAAATACATCGGCATTGTCGCCGACTCCATCTTCATCACTGTCGATTGTTTCATTGCCATTATTTGGAAATTCATCGGCATTGTCGCCGACGCCATCGCCATCAGAATCGCTTGTTTCATTACTGTCGAGAGGGTATTCATCCGAGTTATCACCGACTCCATCAGCGTCACTGTCACCCCATTCACCAGGGTTTGAAGGGAAGGTATCTCCTGAATCACTGTAGCCATCACCATCAGCATCTGGGCACCCGATTTGGTCAATTGTTGAATTACCTGCATAATTTGGACAATCATCAAGCACGTTGATAATTCCATCATTATCAGTATCTGAATCCTGGAGATAAGTAAACACTGATGCTAGAACATACTCATTGCCATTTACAGGCCAAAGAGTGAGATCTACAGTGCCTCCTACCAAACCAGGAGGGCTTGTCACCGTGATGATTGAATCACTAGCGACTGTACCGGTCACATTACCATACGCTTCGAATTGTATTGTAATTTCATTTGCACTTACTGAGGAGTTATTCTCTGATAGTTTTGCATACTTGAGGTTTTCATTTGAGGTATCGAAGTATGAAATATGCACATCATCGTTTGAATCTATGGCAATGGAGGTGAAAAATCCTACATCATCTTCACTGTCGACGGTTGAGGTTGTCCAACCGTTTCCATTTCCGTCTTGTTCAAACGTCGAATATTTTAGATCCGAATTTGAATAATCAAAGAAAGAAACATGCACATTCCCGTTTGAATCAACTGCTAATGAACCATAATCACCCACAGACCCTGCACCATAAATTTGTGAGGTTGCCCAATTACTGCCATCAAAGGTTGCATACTTGATGTTTCCAACACTGCTATTAAGGTAAGAAATATGCACATCATCATTTGAATCTATGGCGATTGATGAATATAAACCAACATCACCTGTACTGTCAATTGCCGAATTTGACCATGAAATGCCATCATATGATGCATACTTGAGGTCTCCGTTTGAATAATCATAGTAAGAAATATGCAAATCATCATTTGAATCTACGCCGATTGAAGAATGTTGACCTACAGAGCCTGTACTGTCAACTGTTGAAGTTGTCCAACTACTACCATTATATGTTGTATATTTTAGATCCTCATTCGAAAAATCATAGTAAGTTATATGCAAATCATCATTTGAATCAACGGCTATTGAAGTATATTCGCCTACAGAACCTGTATTGTCAACTGTTAATTTTGCCCATGAATTTCCATCATAGGTTGCGTATTTTAGATCAGCATTGGAAGAATCATAGTAAGAAATATGCACATTATCGTTTGAATCTACAGCGATTGAAGTATATTCCCCAACATCGACTCCTGTATCAATTAATGATTCAGTCCATGAACTACCATCATAGGTTGCATATTTTAGATCAGAGTTATGAGCACCGAAATATGAAATGTGTAAATTATCATTTGAGTCGACTGCGATTGATGAGTGTGAGCCCACTTTTACATTACTGTCAACGGTTGTATTTGTCCACGAACGAATACTCTCCGCAGGAGGGTTTTCTGGAAGAGTGAAATTGTCAATTAGAGATGAAAATCCACTACCGGTAATCGTTAGATCGGTCCCTCCGCTACTTGGACCAAATGAAGGGGATACTGTAGTCCATTGTGGAGTTGGGTTTGATGTGTCTCCGTTGGGGGTGCTGTCAAAAATATTCAGAATACCATCATCATCTAAATCACGTTCTGAAAGTGCTACTGTTCGTGGATTTTGGATGGTTCCAAGACTCGATGTTGGAGTTGGTATGTTTCGTCGAGTAATCGTTCCGTCTCCAAGTTGGCCATTGAGATTATCCCCCCAACAACTTACGGAACCGTCATCAAGAATTGCACAGGAGTGATACCTTCCAGAAGAGATTGCAACTGCTGCTCTTCCAGTCCCAAGACTCGATATTTGAGTCGGTGTGTTTCGATTCGTATTTGTTCCATCTCCAAGTTGGCCTAAGTAACCCCATCCCCAACAACTTACAGATTCATTATCAAGAAGAGCGCAGGTGTGTATGCCTCCAGAAGAGATTGCAACTGCGCCTCGATTAGTCCCAAGACTCGATGTTTGAGTAGGGATGCCTCGATTCGTATTTGTTCCATCTCCAAGTTGTCCTAGACTATTGTGTCCCCAACAACTAACAGACGCATCATCAAGAACAGCGCAGGTGTGTTCATCTCCAGAAGAGATTGCAACTACAGTTCTTCCGGCCCCAAGACTCGATGTTTGAGTTGGTGTGTTTCTTTGAGTAGTCGTTCCATCTCCAAGTTGGCCATAATTATTTTCCCCCCAACAATTTACAGATGCATCATCAAGAATAGCGCATGTGTGGTAGTCTCCTGAAGAGATTGCGACTGCTGTTATTCCAGTTCCAAGACTTGTTGTTTGAGTCGGTGTGCTTCGATTCGTAGTCGTTCCATCTCCAAGTCCGCCAAAACCATTGTATCCCCAACAACTTACATATCCATTATCAAGAAGAGCACAGGTGTGGTAGTCTCCTGAAGAGATTGCAACTGCTGTCATTCCAATTCCAAGGTTCGATGTTTGAGTAGGTGTGCTTCTATCTGTTGTAGTTCCATCTCCAAGTTGGCCACCGGTATTGTCCCCCCAGCAACTTACAGAACCATCATCAAGAAGAGCGCAGGTATGATCGCTTCCAGAAGAGATTGCTACTGCTACTCTTCCAGTTCCAAGACTCGATGTTTGAGTAGGTGTTCTTCGATCATTCGTCGTTCCATCTCCAAGTTGACCATAAATATTGTCTCCCCAACAACTTACAGATCGATCATCAAGAATAGCACAGGTGTGGTTAGAACCAGAAGAAAGTGTGGAATTTGTATAAATTGAGCCTTCTTGGAAACCAGGGATATTCAATTGCCCGATCGGCAATATGACCTCGTAAGAAGAATCTTGTTCGGAAAGAAGAGACTCATTTATGCCCTGATTTGAGTGAGATAATACCAGAGACAAGCTGGAAAGGAGAAGTAAAAAAACCAGAAAAACCGCGGAGTTCTGACCTCTCATGGAGTGATTACATTGACAATTGCTAATTAACCTTGATGAAAGTGGAAATAATAAAATTTAATTCAATGCTGCTAACTTGGGCACCTGATGGCACACACAGGCTCAATTCCGACGCTCTTTTGCATCATCTTTGATTCGTTCAAGAATATCTTTCGGTCCAAGGACAGGCTTCAAATCTTGAAGAATTTTCTTCGACTTTTTATCAACCTTTTTAGGCATATGCAATTTGAGAAGAACAATCACATCGCCCCGTCCACTGCCCCTGTTTCGTGGCAAACCTCGCTTCTTAATTTCAATCGTATCGCCAGAATTCGAATACGGTGGGATTTTGATGACTAATTCCTTTCCATCAATATGCTCTAACGTCACACTGGTACCCAAAACAAGGTCGGTATATCCGAGTGGAAGTGACATGATTAAATCTGCATTTGAGCGTTCATACCAAAGGTGCTGGTCAATGTCAATCTCAATGAATAAATCACCGTCTTGGCCCTTACCTTGAGGTGCTGGTTCTCCTTTCCCACGCATGCGAAGGCGAGTTCCCGCTTCTGCACCGGCAGGGATGTTGAAACGAAGGGTTGTCGATTTGATTTCCTTGCCGTTACCACGACAAGGTCCACAGTTTTCATCAATTTGATTACCTGCACCCTTACATCGAGGACAATCACGAACAACATCTTGGACAAAGGGTCCAACTTGTTGCCGCATTCGAACACGACCTTGACCACTGCAATCACTGCAATCGGAGATGTTTCCATCTTTTGCTCCAGTTCCAGCACACTTGGAACAAGCGACTGGAAGTTCGACTTCGACTTCTTCTGTGCTTCCGGCATAGATCTTTTCTAAATCAACGGTATGAAACATGCGAATATCGCTGCCACGACGTCGTGAACTTTGACTGCCCCCGCCACCGCCACCGCCGCCAAAAATATTGGAAAAGAAATCTCCACCCATTACATCTTCTAAATTGATGTTAAATCCGCCGCCACCAAATCCACCAAACGGTGAACCACCAGTATTACCGTGGCCGAATCGGTCAAATTGGGCACGCTTTTCAGCATCAGAAAGGACTGCATATGCCTCCTGAATTTCTTTGAATTTGTTTTCAGCATCGTCTTCTTGGCTGCGGTCTGGGTGATACTTTCGTGCAAGGCTGCGGAACGCATTTTTGAGGTCGGCTGAAGAGGCATCTTTTGCCACGCCTAAGACTTCATAATAATCCCGCTTTTCCGACATAGCACTCACCCAACAAAACGAGGGGCACCAAGGACCTCTTTCAACATCTCGCTTGAGAAGGCTCTTTTCAAGCGTCTAGACCGCATTCTAAGCAAAACTGCTCAGACACCGGGATGGTTGCATTACAACCCCTGCACAATGACCCAGTTGGAGAGACAATGACTTCGGTTGGTTGGGAAGTTTCGTATTGAGGAATTGACAGCATGGCCATCGATTCGATACTTTCTGTCGAGTGCTCGGCCGGTGCATTGGAATCGAAACCGTAGACCTTCTCAGTTTCGGTTTGAGACGGGGTTTGAGGCTGGATTTGATTTTGAGTTTGGTTTTGAGTTTGAAAGGCATCAGCAAGAGTGCTTCCTGTCTCGGACATGACCGATTCCACTTCACCATCATCTGTCATCGAGGTGATTGTAAGTTGCGAATCATCCGAAGAGGTGACGTTACGCATTGGAGCAACTGGACGTTGTGCAGTGACCGGTGCCGCTAAAGCCGCAGCACGGAGGGTTTGTTGCCTCTTTTCATCACGCCTTTCGTTAGCATCTCCTCGGCCAAAAATCCTACTAAACATATCAAGAAATGAATCCATAGGGGAATTCTTACGGGTCGAACCGATGGTTGAGTCCACCACTTCGTCATCAAAAGTTTCAGTGCCAGACATTCTTCGATTCGCCTTACGAATCCGTTCGGATTCAAGTAAAAGGTCGACTTCGACTGTTTCGTCTTCACCAATTTCAAGTTCAGGAGATTCTTTATCGATACTGGAAACTTGCATCTGAAGTACCCTTTCACCTTCAGGACTGAGGTTGCTGTCGAGTTGTACATCGGTTTGCCAAACACCAGCTTCTTCCGCCTCGTAGACTTTTTTCATCGATTTCATTGTTTTTGAACGATGAAATTCATAGTCACGAACAGTACGAGTTTTGCGAAACAAAACTACACCAAGAACGATACTAATCCCGTACCAACCATACATGAGGTTCGGTTCAACCTCAAACATTTCTTTGAGAGGAGTCACTGTAAAGTGAGTCACACCCATGAGAAGCAATGGCAGCACTGCTACTCCTCGGGCTGTTGCAGTTCGCTCAGACACCATTGTACTCATCCCTCGCTTCAATCGTTCACTCAAGTATGTTGCCGTCTCTTGTATGACCTTGCATCATCGATCACTGGATGCTCGACCTTTGCGAAGAAGGCCATCAAGTAGTCCAATGGAAAAACTAGAATGAAGCAGAAGCAAGCAGAAAGGAACGCCGAAAAGTGCTGAAATACGTTTTGAAATGATACTGCTGCGAAGACCTTCAATCGTGAGTACAGCGAAATAACAACCGGGGAGAATCAAAGATAATTCAGACTCCAAATAGCAAAGTGCAAGAGATGTCAGAAGCCCAAACCAGGGTAAAAACTCCCGGACACTTACCCTCTTCGGGTGCTTTCGCAAAACTTTCATCCTCCAGAAACCATACCTATGGCCCATTTTCCACCACTTCAGCAAACCCGAACGTTTCACCATGTGAACACTGGTTGCAGGTGTACGATGAATGCCAAAACCTGCTTCAAGAAGGCGCATAGAAAGGTCACTGTCTTGGCTGGTAATATAGGATGCATCCCAACCTTCAATGCGTTCCAACGCAATGCGTGAATGCATAGCAAAGGCTGGTGTGTTGGTCGGACCAGAAGTGGAAAAAGCATCGAATTGCCCACTACCACTTCCGAGTGGTGAAGCAAGCGTTCGTTCAATCCATGATTCAACGATTCCGTGTTCACCTACGCTCGGCTTCACTCGGATACCAACTGCAGCCAAAGGTGCAGTCGTAATTGATTCAATGCGTCGCCATTCTTGTAAGCGGATTTCGAGATGATCGGGTTCAACAGTTGAATGACCGATCATTTCAACGGTGTACTCAATTGAATCAGGAAGCAGTGTGAGCGCCAGATTACGTGCTTCAGCAACATGCTTTTTGGGATTTGAATGCAATTCAATTAACGGGCCATTGACCTTTTTACTTCTCTCGATTGCTTTTGACACTTCATCGCAGGTCGAATCATCAGAACCCCCATCAAGTACCAAAATCATATGCCGTTCTGCAGAAAGAGTTTGAGCAATCAGTGAATCCAAACAAGCACCAATATATTCCGATTCATTCAAGACTGGAATGATTGATGCAATCAACGGTTGTGCACCACTCATAGCATTGCCAACATGACTTTGACTTTCACCTCTTCGCCTTTTTTCTTGATGAAAGGCATGTTCATGTGCAAGTGATTGTTGGCGAGTTCATGCAAGACCCAATGCTTCGCCTCAACGGTGTCAACGAAAACTTGCGTATCCTCATTGAAACTGAGTTGCGAGGTGCAGACTCCCCACAAAAGGTAGAACAGGCAGTCTTGGCCCTATTCCCTGAATTCCCAAGGGACAATGCATCAGATGAACCAACACTTGGAAAAGCAAGTAATGAGACATGGAGTGCAGAACAAATATCACTAGAAACTTTTCTCAAAATACTCCATGACTACAGAATACTCGATACTGCGCTGGATGCAATGACCGTGGATTTCGATGGACAGAAAACTAAATTCCGTCTCCTACGTCAGGCTGCCATCGTTGGAAAAGTGGCCTTTCCGTTACCCAATGAGCAACCTCTTGGAGGAGTCATCACAGTCACACTTGAAGGAGAACATCTTGGAGATTGGCTCGAAGCAGCGACTTGGCATAAAGGTCGAGACATTACCCCTCGTTCAATCAAAGATGACAATGCCATGGGTGAAGATGGTGAAGCGGTTACTTGGTTGTAGGCAAGTACGAAGTTTGTATCATCCAATCGACAACAGCCTCATCGTTTCCCAGCCAGTCAATGGATGATGTATCTGTCAGTGTTCTCAATGCAATTGCATCATGTGCAGTCCACAACTCCTTATCCTCGAAATGAGGAACCTCACCGTGAAAAGAAGTCGGTAAGACATGCAAAGCGATGTCGACTTCCTTGGACGAGTGATACCAAGTTCCGACTGGCTTTTCACAAATGACATGC
>Ga0308016_10001400_pt1 | contig 11969 bp, 9 predicted proteins | sample Neamet233_FD_203129 | JGI IMG/M metagenome (GOLD analysis project Ga0308016, IMG submission 203129) | Marine microbial communities from water near the shore, Antarctic Ocean - #233 | ecosystem: Environmental > Aquatic > Marine > Unclassified | place: Southern Ocean | collected 2014-07-28
CTCAATAAGCACTTAAACGAAGCGTTGTAATGATTAAATTAATTGTTGGACTGGGAAACCCAGGAAAAGAATATCAAGGACATCGTCACAACGCCGGCTTTTGGTTTGTTGAATCATTAGCTAGCGTTTTAGGCTCAAAATTTAATGGTCAGTCTAAGTTTCTAGGAGAAACTTCAACTATTAACTTTGGTGCTAAAAAAGTTCACCTTCTCAAGCCTCAGACCTTTATGAATAATTCTGGTGGCTCGATCAAAAGTTTTTCGAGTTATTACAATATTAAACCTGAAGAGATCCTAGTGATTCATGATGAGCTTGACTTGCCTGTTGGCTCAGTCAAACTAAAACTAGGTGGAGGACATGGTGGGCATAATGGCCTACGAGACACGATTAAAGCACTTGATACGAATAATTTTTATCGTCTGAGAATAGGCATAGGTCATCCAGGCACAAAAAATGATGTTGTAGATTTTGTTTTAAACTCTCCAGCTAGCTCTGAATTAAAACTAATTGAACAAGGAATGACAGAGGCGTCAGGCATTATTGAAATGTTAGTTAATGGTCATTTTGAAGCGGCTATGAAGGCCCTTCATTCCTTATAATGGAGTAAGAAGATGGGATTTAAATGTGGCATTGTTGGACTTCCAAATGTAGGTAAATCAACACTTTTTAATGCGCTAACAATGGCAGGTATAGATTCAGAAAATTACCCTTTTTGTACGATTGAGCCAAACGTTGGTATTGTGCCTATTAATGATCCTCGATTACAGGGATTAGCAAACATCGTTACTCCAGAAAAAATCTTACCAACCACAATGGAGTTTGTAGATATTGCTGGGTTGGTTGAAGGTGCTTCAAAAGGCGAAGGATTGGGAAATCAATTTCTTTCAAATATTCGTGAAACAGATGCAATCCTTCACGTTGTTCGATGCTTTGAAAATGATGACATCATTCATGTTTCCAACAAAGTTGATCCACTTGATGACATAGATACAATTAATACGGAGCTTGCCTTAGCTGATCTTTTTAGCGCTGAAAAAGCTTACCAAAAGGCCATAAAAAACTCCAAATCAGGGCAAAAAGAAGGCTTGCCTTTAAAAAATTTACTTGAAAAAATCCTACCAACCCTTGAAGAAGGTCATGCAATTAGATCCCTTGATTTTACTGAAGAAGAGGAAAAGCTAGTTAAAGGACTTCAGTTACTTACTTCAAAGCCTGTTCTTTATGTTGCTAATGTAAGTGAGAATGGCTTTAAAAACAATCCACACTTATCTGCCTTAACTAACTATGCAGATAATGAAAATAGTCAAGTTGTTGCTGTATGCGCTGATATTGAGTCTGAAATTGCTGAACTTGATGACGAAGATAAGCAAGGTTTCTTAGATGAAATGGGACAATCTGAATCTGGACTTGATCGCCTAATTAAAGCTGGATATAGCTTACTGGGTCTTCAAACATATTTTACTGCAGGTGTTAAAGAAGTTAGGGCTTGGACAATAAATATTGGAGATTCAGCTCCAATGGCCGCGGGTAAAATACATGGTGACTTTGAAAAAGGTTTTATAAGAGCTGAAACGATTTCATATGACGACTTTATTAAATATAAAGGCGAAAAAGGCTCAAAAGACGCTGGCAAGTTACGCTCTGAAGGAAAGGAATATATTGTTAAAGATGGTGATGTAGTTCACTTTTTATTTAATGTATAACTATTAATTTTCCAATGCAAAATACAAAATTACTATTAATTTTAGACGGTTGGGGTTATTCAAAAAACTCTGAGAATAACGCCATAGAAATGGCTAACACCCCAAATTGGAATCATCTTATTGACAACTATCCTAATACGTTAATTGAAACCTCTGGAAAAAGTGTTGGACTGCCAGAGGGCCAAATGGGAAATTCAGAAGTAGGTCACTTAACAATTGGGGCTGGAAGAATTGTTGAGCAAGATTTCACTAGAATTGGTAATGATATTAAAAGTGGTGACTTCTTCAGCAATAAAAATCTGTGCAAGACACTTGAATCTGCCAAGGCCAATAATAAAGCAGTGCATATCCTTGGACTCTTATCTGATGGAGGAGTTCACTCACACCAAGACCATATTTATGCGGCACTTGAGCTAGCAAAACAAAAAGGCTGCGAAGAGGTTTATTTTCATGTCTTTACTGATGGACGTGATACGCCACCAAACAGTGCTTCAAAATTTATTGAGCTGTTGGAGTTAAAAATCTCTGAACTAAAGGTAGGAAAGATTGTTTCAGTAGTAGGCAGATTTTATGCAATGGATCGAGACAATCGCTGGGAGAGAGTTTCAAAAGCCTATGAATTAATATCTTCTGGAAAAGGTGATCGCGAAGCAGATTCTGCAAAAGATGCAATTCAAATGGCATATGAAGAAGGTGAAGATGATGAGTTTATTGCCCCTACAGTTATTGGTACGCCTGTAAGAATTAATAATGGCGATGCAGTAATCTTTATGAATTATCGCGCAGACCGCGCAAGAGAAATAACTCGAGCTTTAACTGCAGAAATATTTGATGGATTTGATAGGCCTACGTTCAAAAACTGCAATTTTACTTGTCTCACAGAGTATAAAAAAGACTTTAATCTTGAGTGCGCTTATCCGCCAATATCTTTAGATAACACTCTTGGTTACTATATTTCAAGCCTTGGCTTTAGTCAGCTTAGAATTGCTGAAACTGAAAAATATGCTCACGTCACCTTTTTCTTTAATGGAGGCGTTGAAGCAATACTTCCTGGAGAAGAAAGAAAGCTTATTCAATCTCCTGATGTAAAAACTTATGATTTAAAGCCAGAAATGAGCGCATATGAATTAACTGAAAATCTTGTTTTAGCACTTCAATCTCGAAAACATAAGCTGGTTGTCTGTAATTTTGCCAACACAGACATGGTCGGACACACTGGAAACCTTGAAGCGGCTATTAAAGCTGTAGAAGCAGTCGATAGTTGTTTAGGGAAAATTCACCAGGCATGTCTAGAGTCTGAAACCGAAATACTCATTACTGCGGACCATGGAAATGCAGAGCAAATGCTAGATCCTGAAACACAAAAAAACCATACTGCACATACAACTAATCCAGTTCCATTAATTTATGTTGGGAAAAGGAAAAACTCACTATTAGGTCCACATATTGGTACACTTGCAGATCTAGCCCCAACGCTTTTGGAGCTTATGGAAATTAAGCAACCAAAAGAGATGACAGGCCAAAGCCTTTTTAAAGAATAAACGGAGACTAAAATGAAGCAAAAAAACTTTATCGCGCCCTCAATACTCGCAGCAGATTTTGCTAAACTTGGCGAAGAGGTTGACAATGTTTTAGTTGCTGGTGCCGATATTGTTCATTTTGATGTCATGGATAATCACTACGTACCAAACCTAACAATTGGGCCTTTAGTCTGCGAAGCACTGAGAAACCATGGCGTGACCGCACCAATCGATGTCCACTTAATGGTCAAGCCAGTTGATAGAATTATTCCTGACTTTGCAAAAGCGGGGGCTTCATACATCACGTTTCACCCCGAAGCATCTGAACATATAGACCGCACAATAGGACTTATAAAAGAAAACGGCTGCAAAGCAGGTTTAGTTTTTAACCCAGCAACCTCACTTCATTATTTAGAGCATGTCATTGATCAACTTGATATGATACTACTGATGTCAGTAAATCCAGGATTTGGAGGGCAGTCTTTCATAGCCTCATCTTTAGAAAAATTGAGAATTGTGAGAAAATTAATTGATGAAAAAGGCCTTAGCACGAGACTTGAGGTTGATGGTGGCGTTAAAGTTGATAACATTCAAGAAATTGCAGCAGCTGGTGCTGATACATTTGTCGCCGGGTCAGCAATTTTTAATACTGAAAATTACAAGTCAACAATCGACAAAATGCGCGAAGAACTTTCTTTAGCTAAATAGCCTTTTAGAAGAAATTTAAGCCAACTCAATAGCCAGTTGTGAGAAAATATTGTCTTTGTTTTTAAACTGAGAATTTATGGGAAAGTCATCCTTTTTTGGCCCTGAAACAATATCTTTGCATTCTGGTTATCAACCAGACCCATCTTTTGGGAGCAGAGCTGTTCCTATATACCAAACTACCTCTTATGTTTTCGAAACAGTTGATGATGCTGCGGCTCTTTTTAATATTGAAAAAGGTGGCCACATATATAGCCGAATGACTAATCCAACGGTTGCGGTTCTAGAGCAGCGAATTGCTGCACTTGAAGGCGGCGTAGGAGCTATTTGTACCGCCTCAGGCATGAGTGCACTTTTTGTTACTTTTATAAGCCTTTGTTCTGCAGGAGATCACATTGTAAGCGCGTCACAAATTTATGGCTCAACAGCAACACTTCTAAAGCACACTCTTAAGAGGTTTAATATAGAGTGTACCTTCGTTTCTATAAATGATGAAAAAGCGCTAAAAGCCGCAATACAAGAAAATACTAAACTTGTTTTTTGCGAATCAATAGGAAATCCTGGGCTTGAGGTTTCTGACCTTCCTAAAATTGCTAAGATCGCTCATCAAAATCACTTACCACTTGTTGTAGATGCTACTTTTGCAACACCTGTATTATGCAAACCTTTGGAGCATGGCGTTGATGTTGTTGTTCACTCAGTTACTAAATGGATTGGTGGTCATGGAGTTGCTGTTGGAGGTGTAATTGTTGATGGTGGGTCTTTTGACTGGGGCTCTAGTAAAAAACACCCAACCCTAACAACGCCTTATGAGCCATTTCATGGTATAAACTTTTGGGAAGAATTTGGTCCATCTGCGCTATCAATGAAAATGAGAGCAGAATCAATGCGTGATTTTGGTCCAGCAATGAGTCCACATAGTGCATTTTTGTTTCTTCAAGGAATAGAAACCCTCACTCTTAGAATGAATCAGCATGTCAAAAACGCGGTTAAGCTTGCTAAGTGGCTCCTAGAACAATCGGCTGTTATGTGGGTTAACCATCCAGATTTACCCGAAAACCCAACTTATGAAATTGCTCAAAAACTATTTCCAAATGGTGCTGGCTCTATGCTGTGCTTTGGAGTTAAAGGTGGCAGAGAGGGTGGTGCGGCATTTATCAACGCACTAAAATTATCATCTAATTTAGCAAATGTTGGTGATTCAAGAACCTTAGTTCTTCATCCTGCTAGTACAACGCACTCGCGCCTTGATGATGAAGCAATGAAAGCAGCTGGAAGTAGCGCTGACTTAATACGCGTGTCTGTTGGAATAGAGTCTGTAGCAGATATTATTAATGACTTTAAATCTGGCCTTAAAGCAGTAGAAAAGGCGACTTCATAATGAATATCGTTGTTGATGGGGATAATATTTTTGTAGCCACTGGTGGCTGCACATTTGATCCTAAAAAACCTACTGTAGTGTTTGTTCATGGGAGTGGTCTAGACCACAGATCTTGGGCCCTTCAAGCGAGATGGTTTGCTTTTCATGGTTTTTCAGTATTTGCACCTGACCTTCCTGGTCATAGCCTTTCGGAAGGTAAGCCTTTAAAAACGATTGAAGAGATGGGTAAATGGCTCGTAAAAACTCTTAAATTAGCAGGCTGTGAATCAATACATCTTGTTGGACATTCTCAAGGATTTCTTGTTGCTTTAGAGGCAGCTGGCTCTTTAGGGTCAAAACTAAAAACATTAACTGCTGTCGCAACTGCTGCCTCAATACCCGTTAACGAAACTCTAGTTGAAGCGGCTAAAAAAACACCTAATGATGCAGCCGATATGTTGCTCAAGTGGGGATTTGGCTCTCAATCACAATCAGGTAGTAGCGCTGTGCCAGGAATGCAGCCCATAGGGATTGGCCGACAAATAATGGTTAATAATCCTCTAGCAGAAGATCTTGTTGCTTGCACTGAATATAAAAATGGCATAAATTGTGCTAAAGATATTAACACTCCATCTAACGTTATTCTCGCAACAGAAGACAAAAATACACCTCTTAAGTTCGGCTTAGAATTAGCTAAGATGCTGAACGCTGAGACTACAACTATTTCTAATGCTGGTCATATGCTTCCAATAGAGTCTCCAAAAGACACTCTTGATGCCATTAAATCATTCATCTTAAAAAACTCTTCATGATAAATCAAATAAAAAAAGTAGGCGTTATTGGCGCTGGAACAATGGGTGCTGGTATTGCTGGTCAAGTTGCGAATGCTGGGGTAGAAGTCTGGCTTCTTGACCTTCCTAGTGAGGGTGAGAACGTAAATAGCCTTGCGACTAAGGGACTTGAAAGGCTTAAAGATCCAGACATGCCTGGCCTTATGAGTAAAGAAGCAGAAAACCTTATAAGAATTGGAAACACTCGTGATCACTTCCATGAGCTTGAGGATTGTGACTGGATCGCTGAAGCTGTTGTAGAGAGACTTGATATTAAACAATCTCTTTATCAAAAGCTGAATGAAAGTTGCAAAGAGTCAACCATTATTACCTCAAATACCTCAACGATTCCTATTAGTCTTCTAACAAAAGGAATGCCAAAAAAGTTTTGTGAGCGCTTTGCAATTACTCATTTTTTTAACCCAGTTAGATTTATGAGATTACTTGAATTGGTTCGTGGTGAATTTACTAGAGATGATGTTATTGATACTCTTGATTTATTTAGTGAAACAATGCTTGGAAAGGGTGTTGTCTCATGTTCTGATACACCAGGATTTCTTGCTAATAGAGTGGGTGTTTTTGCTATCCAATGTGCCCTTCATAAAGCTTTTAAATATAATCTATCACCAACAGAGGCAGATGCTTTTTTTGGCAGGCCTCTAGGTCTTCCAAAGACAGGTGTTTTTGGACTATATGATTTAATTGGCATTGATCTTATGGCGGATGTTGTCAAAAGCCTCGTAAGCATACTTCCAGAAAATGACGCTTTTCATAAATACTCCTCTCAAATTGAGTTTATGACCAAAATGATTGCAAATGGTCAGACTGGAAATAAAAATGAAAAAGGTTTTTATAAGCAAATTGGTGATGTACGGCAAGTAATTGATTTATCAAGTGGAAATTATGGTGCTCATGAGCGCTTAAAAACTCCTCTTCTTGAAAAAGCAGAAAAAATTGGGATTTCTTATATTATCAAAGATACAAGTCCATATGGTATTTATATATGGGATGTTATTTCAGAAACACTCTGCTACGCTGCATCTCTAGTACCAGAGGTCACTGATGATTTAACACAAATAGATGATGCTATGAAGCTTGGTTATAACTGGGTCCAGGGACCATTTGAGCTGTTAGATGAAATTGGAATTGAGTACTTTGTTGATAGACTTAAAGATGATGGTAGAGACGTTCCAGAGTTTCTTCTTAAAGGACTTAATCATAAATTTTATAACAATTCAAAATCAGGATTAAGCTCCCTTTCACCTAGTGGGAATCTAAAACCAATTATTAGATCAGATGGCGTACTTAGATTTTCTGAAGTTCGACAAACCCTCAAAGCAATAAATTCAAATGAATCTGCTAGCTGGTTTGAGTACGAAGGCGCAGCAATTGTTGAGTTTCATTCCAAAGCGAATGCGCTGGATAGCGCCTCTTTGGATATGATTTCTGATGCAATATCTGAGTCTGAAAAAAAAGGCTTACGTGGTGTGGTAATTCACAATGACTTCCAGCATTTCTCCTGTGGAGTTAGTCTTTGGAGTGTTAGAAATTGCTTTGAAAAAAATGACTTTGATGCTCTTGATGCATTTCTTGTCTACTTTCAAAATACAATGCTGAAAATGAGAAATTCTAAATTACCTGTAATTGCTGCGCCAGTGGGTATGTCAATTGGTGGTGGCTTTGAAGTTGTACTTCATGCGGATCATGTTGTTGGCCATGCTAACTCAGTCATGGGGCTTGTTGAGTCATTTATGGGAGTTGTTCCAGCAGGTGGTGGATGCAAAGAAACGCTTTATAGGTGGTCTGAAAATTTAGGAGATACTCGCAAGGGTGCTTGGAAATCATTTATGAATATTGGGCTTGGTAGACGAGCCAATTCTCCCCAAGAGGCTGACGCCCTATCAATGAGAAGAGCTGATGACGTCTTTCATATGAATAGAGACCGTATACTTAATAGTGCACTTTCATCGATTGAGACAACCTCAAAAGCAAAAGTCAGAAATCCCCTCGCACTTTCTGGTGCAGACCACTTTGAAGAAATGCTCAAGTGGCTTACAACAAATCATCAAAAGGGCATGCTTACGCCGCATGATGTGACTGTTGGAACTGAGATTGGAAGAATTATGACAGGTGGAAATTGTGCTTCTGGAACTATTTTTACCGAACAAGATATTTTAGATGCTGAACGCTCTTCATTCCTAACCCTTGCTCAAACCCAAGAAACGCAAGCAAGGATTGTATCCATGTTAGATAATGGAATTACGCTTAGAAATTAACAGTTAATACTATGAACAAAAATCCTGCAAATTTTGTACCTCTTACGCCTATTTCATTCTTACATAGAACAGCAGATGTCTACGGTCAGCACACTTCTGTAATTTATGAAAATAGAACTTACACCTGGGCTGAGTCAAGAGAAAGATGTACTCGTATTGCATCAAGCTTAAACAATCTAGGTGTTATTCCTGGAGACACTGTATCAGTTCTTGCATTCAACACTCCAGAAATGTTTGAATCTCATTTTTCGATCCCGATGGCTGGTGCTGTTCTAAATACTATAAATATAAGACTTGATGCTGGAACAATCGCCCATATTCTTGAAGATAGTAAGGCAAAAATTCTATTTGTTGATAGAGAGCTTTTTAAGTTAGCGTCTGAGGCGTTATCTATTTCTTCAACAAACCCAAAAGTAGTTTTAATAAATGATGAGTTTGCTGAATCTAAACCAGAAGTAACTGAAGAGACTATTGGATATGAATCTCTCGTTGAAAACGGTGACCCTTCATTTAAATGGCAGCGACCTAATGATGAATGGCAGCCATTATCTCTAAACTATACTTCAGGAACAACTGGGACTCCAAAGGGTGTTGTTTACCATCATCGTGGTTCATACTTGATGAGTATGGGCACAGTTATTGGCTGGGAACTTACCAATCATCCGGTGTATCTTTACTCAGTTCCAATGTTTCATTGTAATGGTTGGGGCCACGCCTGGACGATGGCTGCAGTTGCTGGAACAGTTGTATGCCTTAGAACATTTTCACCCGAAAAAGTATTTAACTTATTAGAAGTGCATAATGTGACTCACTTTGGTGGAGCACCAATAATGCTTAATATGTTATCCAATGCGCCAAAAGAAATACAAAAAACTTTTGATCGTGAAATTAAAGTTATGACTGCTGGAGCTCCTCCGCCTGCAAAAGTTCTCGAAAGCATGATATCTCTTGGCTTCAATGTTATGCATGTTTATGGTCTCACTGAAACCTATGGGCATATTCTTCAGGCTGCGCCTCAAAAATCATGGCTTGATGAGATGCCAGCGGAACTTGCAAAACTAAGTTCACGCCAGGGGGTTCGATTTCCGATGACAGAAGATGTAAGCGTCATTGACCAAGAGACTGGCGAACATGTTCCACCAGATGGTGAGACAATTGGAGAAATAGTAATTCGTTGTAATACCTGCATGATGGGGTATTTTAATAATCCAAAAGCTACCGAAGAAGCCTTCGCTGATGACTGGTTTCATAGTGGTGACTTGGCTGTAATTCATAATGATGGCTACATTCAAATCAAGGACAGGTTAAAAGATATCATAATTTCTGGAGGAGAAAATATTTCTTCTGTAGAGATTGAAAATGTTCTTTATCAGCACCCCTCAGTTGGAGAAGCTGCCGTTGTAGCAATGTCAGATGAAACTTGGGGAGAAGTTCCTTGTGCATTTGTAGAACTAAAGTCCGGTCAATTAGCATCTGAAGAAGAACTTATTAATTTTTGTAAGAAAAATATGGCTAAATTTAAAAGACCAAAAAAAGTTGTCTTTGGGCCACTACCTAAAACTGCAACTGGGAAAATTCAAAAGCACGAGCTTAGAGACTCAGTTAAGAACATTGGAGAAACTTAATGTCAAACTATACCGCCCCAGTGGAAGACATGGGATTTGTTTTAAGAGAGGTCGTAGAGTTAGAAAATCTTTGTAGTGAAACTGGGATTGATGCCTCTACTATTGACATAATTGATACTGTTCTTGATGCTGCAGGAAAACTAGCAAAAGAAGAAATTGAGCCTATTAATAAACCAGGAGATCTTGAAGGTTTAAAAATTAATAGTGTTGGAGAAGTAACTACGGCAACTGGTTTTAAGGAGGCTTATCATCACTATGTTGAAGGTGGGTGGGGCTCTCTTCAATTTGACCCTAAATATGGTGGTCAAGGAGTCCCGTTTGTTGTTGCAGCCAGCGTTCAAGAAATGTGGCATTCTGCCAACATGTCTTGGGGTCTCTGCCCACTTCTGACGCAGGGAGCAGTTGAGGCCATAACTCATAACGCAAGTGACGAGCTTAAGGAGCGCTACCTTCCAAAATTGATATCTGGTGAGTGGAGCGGCACAATGAATTTGACCGAGGGTGATGCTGGAACTGATGTAGGCGCCCTAAAAACTCGTGCAATACCAGAAAAAAATCACTATTTAATCCGTGGTCAAAAAATATATATCACTTGGGGTGAGCACGATATGGCAGAAAATATTGTGCATTTAGTTTTAGCACGTCTTCCTGATGCTCCTGAAGGGGTTAAAGGAATTTCTCTATTCTTAGTCCCAAAAATACTTGTAAACGATGATGGCTCTTTGGGTGAGGCAAACGATCTGAGGGCTCTGTCTTTAGAAGAGAAAATTGGAATTCATGCTTGCCCTACATGTGTAATGAGCTATGGTGACAAAACTGGCGCAATTGGTTACTTGGTAGGTGAGGAAAATAGAGGCATACAATGTATGTTTACAATGATGAATAATGCAAGGCTGACTGTTGGACTTCAGGGCGTATCGGTTTCTGAACGAGCCTATCAACAAGCGCTTAGCTTTTGTAATTTACGCGTCCAAGGAGTTGCTCCTGGATACAAAGAGGCAGGCCCAATAATTAGACACCCAGATGTTCAGCGCATGCTGTCTAATATGAAGTCAATAACTGAGGCCTCCCGTGCTCTGACTTATTCAGCATGCGCTGAAGTTGATTTTGCTGATAGTGCCTTGCCATTAGCGGACCTTGAACAACACAAAAGAAGGCTAGGTATCCTTACGCCAATCGTTAAAGGATGGTGCACAGAAACTGCACAAGAAGTTGCATCTTTAAGTCTTCAATGCCATGGAGGAATGGGGTATATTGAAGAAACTGGAATTGCCCAAATTGTTCGGGATGCTCGTATATTGCCAATTTATGAAGGGACCAATGGAATTCAAGCTATGGACCTTGTTGGCAGAAAAATTATTAGTGACAATGGTCTGGGTATGAATGAGTTAATCTCTGAAATGCAACAATGCGCTAACAAAGAATCTCTAAAAACACAGGTTTCCGCCGCACAACTAAATCGCTTTAAAGAATCTTTAAGTGCGCTAGAAAATACAACATCGTTTGTTATAAATAATTCTGAAAATACACAACATTCTGGGCAAATAGCTTTTGATGTTCTAATGATGGCAGGAACGATTACAGCTGCATGGCAGATGCTGAAAAGCCTTGATAAGGTAAAAATTGCCTTTGAAAATAATACAGTTTCATCTGATTTTTTTGAAGAAAAGTCTAAATCTGTAAAACACTTTTTAGATTTTATCTTGCCAAGATATCAATCAAACTTTGCAACAATCTCAGCGCTATCAGGTTAAAAAGGCTTTCTCAGGCTGACCTAACTATTAATAAACCCTCCCTCCTAGATCAAACTTTAGTACAAAATATAGCTTGGATTTTTAACAAAAAATAGAATAATGATTGATGCTGAACAAGTTGCACTGACTTTATATGATTATCCTCGATCGTCAGCTGCTTATCGAGTGCGTATAGCTCTCAATTTTAAGCAGCATC
>Ga0308016_10001406_pt1 | contig 11940 bp, 10 predicted proteins | sample Neamet233_FD_203129 | JGI IMG/M metagenome (GOLD analysis project Ga0308016, IMG submission 203129) | Marine microbial communities from water near the shore, Antarctic Ocean - #233 | ecosystem: Environmental > Aquatic > Marine > Unclassified | place: Southern Ocean | collected 2014-07-28
TAGAGGTCTGAGTGGTCCGGTAATTCTACAAATATCCTCTTACTGGAAAAAAGGTGATTCTATTAAAATTAATCTTTTACCCGATCTAGATGCAAGTGACTATTTGCTTAATATGCAGCAGGAACGTGGTAAAGCATTACTGAAAAGTATTTTAGGTGATTTTTTTTCAAAGCGGCTAGCTCAGCGTTTGGCCAATACTCTGAGTATAAAAAAATTAGGAGATGTAACTCTAGGTCAAATAAAACAAAACGATTTAAAATCATTTGGTTATTATTTAAATAATTGGATACTAACACCTAGTGGAACAGAAGGTATGCGAACAGCAGAAGTTTGTACAGGTGGTGTAGAAACCAATGAACTCTCATCAAAGACGATGGAATCAAATAAGCAACCAGGTTTGTATTTTATTGGAGAAACAGTTGATGTTACGGGATGGCTAGGGGGATATAACTTTCAGTGGGCTTGGTCATCGGGATGGGCTGCAGGCCAAGTAGTATAATAATTTTAAGAACTTTTTTCCTCATGATTTTTATTGCATGGATTTACTTTGTTTCCATATTGTAAGTTTTGTTATTATTATTTTCGTATAATAATGACCGAAAAAAGTTTAATCAAAAATAATTAGAGATCCATCCTAAGAAAAATGAGCCTATTTAACAGAGCTGAAATTATTGACCAGAACTTTATAAAGTTTTTGAATGAGGGGACCTTACCTCAATCAAAAACTAACCCTTTTTTATCACCAAAAAATATTCACCCTACGGAAATAATTTCTATTTTTGAATCACAAGTTTTAAGCCGGCACATAGATTTGAAAGCGAGACTCCTGAAAGATGAGGGGAAATGTTTTTACACGATTGGTAGTTCAGGACATGAAGGTAATGCTGTTTTTGGTAAAGTTTTTCCTTATACTGATATGGCCTTTTTACATTATAGAAGTGGTCCTTTTTTTATAGAAAGATCCAAGCAAATATCAAATACTACTCCTATTTATGACTTAGCTTTGTCTTTTGTTGCCTCTTCAGAAGACCCTATCAGCGGAGGTAGGCATAAGGTCCTTGGTAGTAAGCTTCTGAATATGCCACCACAAACAAGCACTATAGCGAGCCATTTACCAAAAGCCGTAGGTACAGCTTTTTCAATTGACCGTGCTGAAAATTTAGGTTTGCTTGAAACTAATCTGAAGTCCAATAGTATTATCCTCTGTAGTTTTGGTGATGCAAGTTCAAATCATGCTTCAGCACTAAGTGCCATAAATACAGCATGTTGGATAAGGTCTAGAGGAGGGCATCTTCCAATAATTTTTATTTGTGAAGATAATGGAACGGGTATCTCAGTTAAAACGGACAATAATTGGATTGAGCAAAATTTCTCCAAAAAACAGGGTTTACATTATATTAAAACTGATGGATTGCATTTAATTGATCTAATTAATAAGTCAAAGGAATCTGAAAAGATTTCTAGGTTAAAAAGACAGCCTGTTTTTTTACATATGAAAACAGTTCGATTAATGGGGCATGCTGGATCAGATGTAGAAGTTGGATACAAATCTTTAGCTGAAATCGAGTTATCAGAGTTTAATGATCCTCTTTTACATTCAGCTCGAATTTTAATTGAAAATAATTTTTTAAGTATGCCCGATATTTTAAACCTGTATGATCATTCACGCTCTCAGGTTGAACATGTTTTTAATTATTCTGTTAATAGGCCAAAGTTAAAAACTGCTCAAGAAGTGATGGCTTCAATAACATTGAATCAAAATAATATTACTTTGCCTAAATACCCTAATGAAGAAAAGAGACTAAGAAAATTTGGTAAAGAATTTTCCCGAATTAAGAAGCCACAGCACATGGCTAAACTAATTAATTATACGTTGTATGATCTTTTGCTACGATTCCCAAATACAGTGATTTTTGGTGAAGATGTTGCTCTGAAAGGTGGTGTATATCATGTTACAGCTGACCTTCACAAAAAATTTGGAACTAGAAGAATTTTTGATAGTCCTCTAGATGAAACTTCAATTATTGGATTTGGTATTGGATTTGGACAGAATGGATTTTTACCGATACCTGAAATACAATTTTTAGCATATTTCCATAATGCTGAAGATCAACTTAGAGGTGAAGCGGCAACATTACCTTTTTTTTCTAATGGTCAATTTACAAACCCAATGGTTTTACGTATTCCGGGCCTTGCCTATCAAAAAGGATTTGGTGGACATTTTCATAATGACAATTCATTAACAATCTTCAGAGATATTCCGGGTATTATCCTTGCAGTTCCTTCAAATGGTAGAGATGCTGCCAGAATGTTAAGAACTGCAGTGAGTGAAGCAAGTCAAAATGGGAGAATAGTAGTCTTTATCGAACCAATTGCTCTGTATATGACTAAAGACCTACATCAGGAAAAAGATGGTAAATGGAGCTTTTTATACCCGAATATAAAGGAAGAGATTCCACTTGGTAAATTTAAAGCTTATGGATCTGGTAGATCGTTAACCATTATAACATATGGAAATGGTCTATATTTTTCACTTCAAGCACAAAAAGAAATAGAAAAGAAAACAAAGAAAAAAATAAAAATTATTGATTTACGTTGGCTTTCAGACATTAATTTTGATACTTTAATAAAGGAAATTGGTACTTGTGGAAAAATTTTACTTGTTGATGAATGTAGAAAATCAGGTTCTCATGCGGAAGGTCTTTATTATGAATTGCATAGAAAGTTAAATAGAAACGTTAAAATAAAATTACATGCAGCAGAAAATAGCTTTATCTCATTAGGTATTGCTGCAACAGCTACACTTCCAAGTAAAAAATCCATTATCACTTGTGCTTTGGAGCTAATGAATGAATAAAAAACGCGTTGTTGTTATTGCTCCAGGAAGAGGAACCTATACTCGAGAGACATCTGGTTATTTAAAAAAGTTTAGTTCTTTTGCAAAATCTCATATTTCTTGGATGGATCGTAAAAGAATAGAAAGTGGCTACAAGTCATTAACCGAACTTGATACTCAACCTTTTAAAACGAAAACTCATATGCTGGGTGAAAATGCTTCTTCCCTGATTTATGCTTGTAGCATCTCAGATTTTTTTTCTATAAACCAAGATAAATATGAAATTGTAGGCGTTACGGGTAATTCAATGGGGTGGTATACAGCCCTTGCATTAAGTGGCTCTATTAAAATTGAAGACGGGTTCCATTTAGTACAAAACATGGGCTCAATGATGGAAGATCATATAATTGGAGGTCAAATTATTTACCCGATAATGAACCAAGAATGGATCTTGGATAAATCTAAAAAGGTAAACCTTCTAAAAAAAGTTGAAGAAGCCGGGGCTTATATCTCAATTATTTTAGGAGGGTATATGGTAATTGGAGGAGCACAAAAGTCCTTAGATAATTTATTGTATAATTTACCAAAAGAAGAAAAATTTCCTTTCCAAATTCCATATCATGCCGCTTTTCATACTCCTTTAATGAAAGATATTTCAAAAAAAGCATTTGAACAATTTTCAAATTCATTTTTTAATAAACCAAATATTCCTTTGGTTGATGGGCGAGGTCATATTTGGACACCTTATAGTACGGATATTACTACTCTTAAAAAATATACGTTAAAAGATCAGGTATTAGACTCATACAATTTCACGGGATCTATTGAAGTAGCATTAAAAGAATTCTGTCCAGATAAAATAATACTTCTTGGTCCTGGAAATACCTTAGGTGGTGCTATTGGGCAGATAATGATCAAACATAATTGGCATAATATTGGTTCTAAACGTGATTTCATTGAAAAACAAAAAGAAGATCCATTTTTAATATCAATAGGTGAAGAAACTCAAAGAGGTTTTATATCTTAGCTAGTAAAAAAATTGAAATTCTTGATTCTACTCTTAGAGAGGGAGAACAAACACCCGGAATATTATTTACGTTAAATCAAAAAATAAATATTGCTAGAAAAATTGATTTATTTGGTGTCGACTTTATTGAAATAGGTCATCCCGCAGTAGCTCCAGATATCTACGAAGCTGTTGAAACTTTAAACTCACTTGATTTAAAAGCAAAAAAGATAGTTCATGGTAGATCTTCTAAATCAGATATCAATGATGCTAAAATAATAGGTGCCGATTGGATTGGGATTTTCTATGGAACTTCTCCCCTTAGTCGTAAATATAAATTTAATGTAAATAAAAAAAAGGCACTTACCCAAATTGAGAATGCTATTAAATATGCTAAAGATCAAGGATTAAAATTAAGATTTACTGCAGAGGATGCAAGTAGAACCGAAATAGAGTTTTTAATCGAAGTCGGAAAACTTGCTCAAAAATCTGGTGCTGATAGGTATAGCCTAGCAGATACGATTGGCTGTTTAACTCCAACAAAAACTAAAAATATTGTGAGACGTATATCTTCTGAATTAGATATCCCAATTCATGTGCATTGTCACAATGATTTTGGAATGGGAACAGCTAATTCTTTGTCAGCTCTTGAAGCAGGAGCTCAATGTGTAGATACATCTATAAATGGTTTAGGTGAGAGGAGTGGTCTCTCAGCATTAGCCGAAGTAGTAATGGCATTAGTAACTATTTATAAAATAAATAATAATTCTTGGAAATTAGAGATGATACCTGAGTTGACAAATTTTATTAATAAGATCTGTGATTCAAAATCAAAATCTAATCAACCAATTATTGGAGAAAATGCTTTCACTCATACTGCGGGTATTCATTCAAAAGCTGTTTTAAAAAATCCAGAAACATATGAGCCTTTTTCGCCAGAAATGATTAATCGAGACAGGAAGTTTGTAATAAATAAATATTCTGGTATTTCAATTCTTAAAAAAAAGTTGATTGACCTGGAATGTTATCTAACAGATCAAGAGCTTGTTCGGGCTTTAAGTACAGTAAAATCTTTTGAAAATAAGAATGACTGGTCAGAAAAAGATCTTTATAATTTAGTAAATGATATTAAAAAGAACTCATAGTTTTTATTTGCTCTATAGCTGCAAGACCAACTTCATAGCCTTTATTCTTTTTGTTCTCTAAAGATCTTGCAAGAGCTAATTCTTTATTTTGGCAGGTTAGAACACCAAAGACTATCGGAGTATTACTTTTCAATGTAAGAGCCATCATTCCATTTGAAACAGCATCACATATGAATGTATAATGGTCTGTTTCACCTTTAATAACGCAACCTAAAGTTATAATTGCTTTATATATATTTTTTTTCTCTAAAATATTAGTTAACCCGGGTATTTCAAATGCTCCAGGAACTTTATAAATATCGATTTTTTTTTTATCTATATTTTTTTCTTCTAATGCTTTTAAACATCCTTTTAACAGACCACTCGTTACAGAAGTATTAAATGTGCTCATAACAATTGCAATCATTAGCTTAATAAATGTCCAAGTTTTTGTTTTTTAGTTTTCAAGTAATCCTGATTGTATTCACCAGCTTTAACTTCAATTTGTTCGCGAGCTGTTATTTCTAAACCATGTCCTTTTAAGCCAATTAGTTTTTTGGGGTTATTTGTTAATACTGTAATCTTTGTTGCTCCAAGGTCTTTTAGAATTTGAGCTCCAACCCCATAATCACGCAAATCTGGTTTAAATCCTAATTTTTCATTTGCTTGAACAGTATCAAGTCCTTCTTCTTGCAGTTTATATGCTCTAATTTTATGTTTTAATCCAATACCGCGACCCTCTTGCCTCAAATAAACAATAATCCCAGAGCCATTCTTATTTATCGCACTCATTGCAGCATCTAGTTGATCTCCACAGTCGCACCGAAGAGAATGAAAAACATCTCCAGTTAAACATTCTGAATGCATTCTTACTAATACTGATTCAGAAGATAAAAAGTCTCCTTTGGTCAAAGCTAGATGAGAATGGTTATCAAAGATACCTTCGTATAAATGTAGTTTAAAATCTCCAATTTTAGTTGGTAATTTGACTTCTTCTACTTTTTCAACAAGTTTTTGAGTTTTACGACGAAAATGAATTAAGTCATCAATTGAAATAATCTTAAGGTTATGCTTTTCTGAAAATTTTTGAAGGTTCTCTCCTCTAGCCATCGTTCCATCATCATCCATAATCTCGCAAATAACACCACTTGGCTTAAGCCCTGCTAAAATAGAGAGATCAATACTTGCTTCTGTATGACCGGCTCTCCTTAGGACACCACCATCTTTTCCAACAATTGGGAAAATATGTCCAGGACGTGCGAGATCTTTAGCTTTTGATTTGTTATCAATAAGAACTCGAACTGTTTCAGACCTATCAAAGGCTGAAATACCAGTAGTTGTATTATTTTTTGCATCAACGCTTATAGTAAAATTAGTTTCATGCAAACTTGTATTCTTATTTTGGACCAGTTCTAAATCTAATTCAGTAGCTCTTTCTTTTGTTAAGGAAACACATATTAAACCGCGACCCTCTTTTGCCATAAAGTTTATTTTTTCAGGTGTAACAAGTTCCGAAGACATTACTAAGTCACCTTCATTTTCTCGGTCCTGACTATCTACAACAATAATTTGTTTACCATTTCGTATATCATCTACAGCTGATTCAATCGTACTAAATTTCATCTTTATCTCCCATAAGACTTTCTAGATATTTACCTAGAATATCAACTTCAACATTAATAAAATCACCAATTTTTTTTTTATTCCAACTTGTTAATGATAACGTATGAGGAATCAATGCAACTGAAAAAGAGTCCTTAAGTTTATTAGCAATTGTTAAACTTATACCATCTAAACAAATAGATCCTTTTTTAACGATATATTTATTTATTTTATTATTTAATTCAAATGTCCAGACCGCTGATTTGTCATCAGATGTAATCTTTTTAATTTTTGTTACCGAATCAATGTGACCTTGTACTATATGTCCACCCATTCTAGAGGTCGGTAATAAAGCACGCTCTAAGTTAACAATGTTCCCTTGTTTCCATATCCTTGCATTAGTTCTGTTTAGTGTCTCTTTAACTAGTTGTACTTTAAAACTGGAATCTTGTAATTCTATAACAGTAAGGCATATTCCCGAGCATGAAATGCTATCATTAATTTTTAAGTCAGACATGACTATAGATGCTTTAACTATTATTTCTATACCATCTGAATTGGGGATGATATTAGATATTATACCTGTTTCTTCAACTATTCCTGTAAACATTATTCTTCTTTTAAATATGTGAGTTTTACGTCATTTCCAAATTGTTCAATATTATCTAAATATAAATTCAAACTATCATCCAACCTTTTCACTCCGGTGTACAAAGGCCTTCCATTCCCAATAAATTTTGGAGCATAAAATATTTGTAATTCATCATAGCAATTTGAATCAATAAAATATGAGATTGTCTTACCTCCACCTTCTACATATAAAGATTGTAATGAGAGTTTATATAACTCTTTTAGAATGATTTTAACATTTTCAATAGGATCTCGATCTCTAACTATGTCTGAAAATACAATTGGATCATGCTTAAATACATTTGCTTTATGATTTAATTTATTTTTAGGATCAATTACAACAATCCGTGGATTTTTGCCAATTCCATGACTAGTTAATGATGGGTTATCCAAATTAATAGTATTTACCCCAACCATAATTGCATCAGAATAGGACCTCATTTTATGATTAGAGATTCTTGATTCATTATTAGTTATCCATTTTGAATACCCATTTTTTTCTGCAATAACACCATTTAACGTAGAGGCTATTTTTAATATAATATATGGTCTTTTCTTTTCATGAAACGTAAAGAATCTTTTATTTATTTTTTTTGCATCTTTTGAACAAACTCCATGCTCTATGATAATGCCTTTATCAGATAATATTTTTGCACCACCTTTTGCTAACGGATTTATATCTTTATTAGCGATAACAACTCGTTTAAATACTTTTTCATTAATTAAATCTATACATGCAGTTGTTTTACCTTCATGTGAGCAAGGTTCTAGTGTAACATATAGAGTACAGTTCAATAAATTCGTATTTAATTTTTTTATTGCTACTTTTTCAGCATGGTCTCCTCCAAATGGTTGAGTATGTCCTTTAGAAACGATCTTATCGTTATGTACAATTATTGCACCAACTTTTGGGTTTGGATATACATCATCTCCTGCATTAGAAGCTTCTTTAAGAGCTTCTTCCATATATTGTATATCATTTTTATGCATAATTTTTTAATTAAGAATAAAGAAACCTTAGTTTTTTAAGCAGATTTCGGTCTTAATATTAATAAATAAATTTGGACAATTATGAAAGCTTACGGACCTGATTTTTACAATATAACAGATTTACTAACATCTGAAGAATTATTAGTACAAAAAACAGCTTATGAATTTGTACAAAATGAATTTATGCCTTTAATTCAAGATCACCATGAAAATGGAACTTTCCCGTTAGAGTTAATACCAAAACTAGGTGAACTTGGATTTATTGGATCAGCATTACCTGAAGAGTCTGGTGGGTCAGGGGTTACAAATGTAGCTTATGGTCTTATTTTACATGAATTAGAAAGGGGAGACACTGGCTTAAGATCATTCGCGAGTGTTCAGGGTGCTTTGGTGATGTATCCAATTCATAAATATGGTTCAGAGGAACAAAAGAAAAAATGGCTACAGGATTTAGGCGCAGGTAAAAAAATTGGATGTTTTGGATTGACTGAACCAAATTATGGTTCAAATCCTAGTGGAATGGTAACTAGGTGCGTCAGGGAAGGTAATGATTGGATTATTAATGGTAGTAAAATGTGGATTACAAATGGCTCATTAGCAGATGTGGCTGTTATCTGGGCTAAAGATGAGGATGGTCTTATTCGCGGATTTTTAATTGAAAAAGGAATGGAAGGTTTTACGTCCAGTGATCTTCATGGAAAACTTAGTTTAAGAGCTTCGGTTACATCTGAACTTTCTTTTACTAATGTAAGAGTACCCGATTCATCAAGGCTCCCTCATATAGAAGGTTTAAAAGGTCCATTAAGTTGCCTGACACAAGCAAGGTATGGCATCTCATGGGGTATGGTGGGTGCCGCAACAGATTGTTATAATACAGCAGTAGAATATTCAAAAGATCGTAAACAATTTTCTAAACCGATCGCAGGTTATCAATTAACTCAAGCAAAATTAGCTGAAATGGCTACTCAAATTACCGAAGCTCAGTTATTAATCTATCGATTAGGTAGATTGAAAGATGAAAAGAAAATGACTTTCCAGCAGGTCTCAATGGCAAAAAGAAATAATTGTGTTATTGCTAGAGATATTGCAAGAACCGCAAGAGAAATTTTAGGTGGAAATGGAATAATGGGAGAGTATTCCCCAATTAGACATATGGTAAATATTGAGTCAGTTTTTACTTATGAAGGGACACATGAAATGCATACCTTAATTCTTGGGCAAGCAATAACAGGAATTGCAGCATATGATAATTAATTATTCTAAATAGTTCTTTAACATTTTTTAAGAAAAAATATTTCTAGTTTAATCCTAAATTTTATTTAGGATTTCTCTTATCAATTATGGCCAATTTCTTCTTTTTACTTTTTGTAATTTTAATTTTTTTTACATTGCATGGGTATGTGTTTTTTCGATTCCTTCCCGTCTTTGGAGTTAATAGCAATTTTTCATGGTTTATTTATTTTCTGATTTTCATTTTCAGTCTCCTTCCAATTCTTCCCATTATATTAGCGAGGATGGGCTGGGAGAATAAGTTAATTGACAAATTTGCATTAATTAGTTACACGAGTTTTGGTTTTTTTGCCTTATCTTTTATGATTTTTTTGTTTAGAGATTTTTTTTTACAAGTATTTTATTTTTCCGAAAATCTTTTCTTAAAAGATACACAAATCGACAATTCAAAAAGAGATTTTCTAGTTAAAATAAGTAGTCTAGCTATTATTGGTTCAACAGGAATTAGCACCGCTTATGGATTCCATACTAGTAGGAAAGGACCTAGGGTAATTAAGCAAGATATTTTTTTATCAAACCTACCTAAAGAGTTTGATAATTTCACAATTGCTCAAATTTCTGATCTTCATGTCGGACCAACTATAAAAAAGCCATACGTTTTAAATGTTTTAGAAATAGTCTCGAGAATTAATCCGGATGCAATCGCTGTAACAGGTGACCTTATTGATGGATCAGTAGAGCATTTAAGAAAAGAATTAGAGCCATTTAAGGATCTCACAGCTCCATTTGGAACATTCTTTGTAACAGGTAATCATGAATATTACTCAGGCGTTGATAAATGGCTTGATGAGACAGATAGGTTAGGAATGATTAACCTAATAAACACAAATCAAATAATTACCAAATCAGAATCAAAAATTATAATTGCAGGAGTAACCGATTTTAGAGCAGATCAAATAAAAAAAAGTCATAAATCTTCACCTGATTTAGCACTCAAAAATATTTCAAAAGACCAAACAAAAATTATGTTAGCACACCAACCCAACAGTATTTATGCTGTTAATAAAGCTGGCGCTGATTTACAATTATCAGGGCATACCCATGGTGGTCAATTTTGGCCATTTACATACCCTACTAGCTTAGCAAATGCATATCTTTCTGGATTGCACAATCATAATGGTACACAAATTTATGTTAATAGAGGAACTGGGTATTGGGGCCCCCCACTAAGACTGGGAGTACCTGCCGAAATAACGCTCATTAGGTTAAAAAAGAAAGTCAGCTAGATTTTTATTTTTTTTTGTTTTAGTTTATTAGATGAAAAGAAGAGATTTTTTTAAAGCAAGTGCCATTGGATTAGCTACGCCAGCAACAATTATAAAAGCAGACAAAATTAATACTTCAAAAAATAACCCGGTAGTTTTATCAACTTGGAATTTTGGTTTGAAAGCAAATGTTGAAGCTGAGAAAGCTTTGAAAAATGGTGGGAATGCGATGGATGCCGCTGAGAAAGGGGCTATGCATGCTGAATCTGATTCTGAAAATAGTTCGGTCGGCTTTGGAGGATTACCCGATGAAAAAGGAAATGTCACCTTAGATGCATGTGTAATGGATTCTTCCGGAAATGCAGGGTCTGTTGCTTTTTTGAAAAATATTAAACACCCTGTTTCTGTAGCTCGAAAAGTTATGGAAGAGACAAAACATGTTATGCTCGTTGGTGAAGGTGCAAAAGAGTTTGCAATCACAAATGGTTTTGAAGAACTAAACCTTTTAACTAAAAAATCAAAAAAAGATTGGGAAAAATGGCTCAAAACTAGAAGAGAAATGACCCCCCATGAAACGCATGATACCTTATCAGTATTAGTCCAAGATAAGAATGGTGATCTAGCTGGAGCTTGTACAACGAGTGGTTGGGCTTACAAATTACATGGGCGTGTCGGTGATAGTCCTATAATAGGGGCTGGTCTTTTTCTTGATAATGAGATTGGATGTGCCGCTGCAACGGGGCTGGGAGAAGAGGTTTTAAAAACAACTGGAAGTTTTTTAGTTGTTGAATTAATGCGACAGGGGCGAAGTCCTCAAGAAGCTTGTGAAGAGGCTCTAAACCGAGTTATAAAGCGTCACAATGGAAACCCTGATTTTCAAATAGGATATATTGCTCTCCGAAAAGATGGTGAAATAGGTTCTGCATGTTTAAAGTGGACTTTTGAGTATGCTCTTTCTAGAAATGGATCAAATAAGCTTTTTAAAATTAAAGGACTTCTATAAGTCGAATAATTAAGCGTTAAGGATAAAGTGCTCTTTTTTATCTTTTGTCTGAACTCTATTTAACAGAATTAACTCATTAATAGCATCCCAAAGTTTTAATCGATATTTAAGTGCTTCTTCACCAACTTTAAATGCTTCCTTCCATTTTTCATTATCATTATTACAAAGTTCTTCCATCATCTTATTAGCTAAGGGACCATGCATCTCTCCATCAACTTCAATGTGCCGATCCAAATAAAACTTTAATTTAGAGT
>Ga0308016_10001410_pt1 | contig 11928 bp, 9 predicted proteins | sample Neamet233_FD_203129 | JGI IMG/M metagenome (GOLD analysis project Ga0308016, IMG submission 203129) | Marine microbial communities from water near the shore, Antarctic Ocean - #233 | ecosystem: Environmental > Aquatic > Marine > Unclassified | place: Southern Ocean | collected 2014-07-28
TCTTAAACTCATAACTCTTGAAATATTTTTCTGTATTAATGGTTCTGGTAATGGAAATAAATTTTTTTTAAAATCTTTGTTAAATTTTTGTGCGACATCTCTACAAAGCTCTAAGTGCTGCTTTTGGTCTGCGCCCACTGGAACATGTGTTGCTTTGTATAATAAAATATCTGCAGCCATAAGATTTGGGTAAATATAAAGACCTACGCTTGCCTTTTCTTTATCTTTGCCAGCTTTATCTTTGAACTGAGTCATTCTGTTCAACCAACCGATACGTGCAACACAATTTAAAATCCAAGCAAGTTCAGCGTGTCCACTTACTGAAGACTGATTAAAAATAATACTCTTTTTGTTATCAAGTCCTGTAGCAAGAAATCCAGCTGTTGTTTCTAAAATATTATTTCGTAGTGTTTTTGGATCTTGAAAGGTTGTAATGGCATGAAGATCCACAACACAAAAAATACATTCTGTTTTTTCTTGCAAAGCTACAAAGTTTTTTAAAGCTCCAAGATAGTTACCAAGGTGTAAATTGCCTGTTGGTTGTACGCCTGAAAAAACTAATTTTTTATTATCCATTATTTAATTTGTTTTAAAATTTTTTATCTTAAATACTCCAAGTAAACGAGATAACAATAAATATATTGTAGCTGCTAAACCTACAATCATTATAAGGTAAAATGACTTATAATAATTAGTATAAATAAGCTTATCCTCAAAAAAATTAATCAAAAAATAGAGAAGTGAGCTCATTGCAACTACAGAAATAATTGTTTTGATAAAGTTAATATAAAAAATAGACGTAATATTTAAATATTTGAGTTTCAGTAACCAAATTAAATAAATTATTACAGCACACCATGTGGCAATAGATGTGGCAATCGGAATAATAATAAATCCCAGTTCTTTAAAGTAAGTAACCGATATTAGGATATTCAATAAAACGCTAAAAATTGAAATATAAAATGGAATTTTTGTATTGTCTCTAGCAAAGAAAAAATTAGAAAGAACTTTAATTAAAGCAAATGCAGGGACTCCGAATCCAAAATATTTTAACGCTTGAGCAGTCAAAATAACATCTGTTTCTAAAAATGATCCATAACCAAACAATGCGCTGGTAATTTGTTGTGAAGCTATAACTAGACCTAAGCTCGCAGGTATAGAAAAAAGTAAACATAATTCTATAGATTTATTTTGTATACTCATTGCTTCAGAAATATTTCCTATTTTTATTTTTTTCGTTAGTTCTGGAAGTGCCACAGTTCCAATTGCAATTCCGGCAATAGCTAAATTAATCTGATAAATTCTATCTGCATAATATAAATAAGAAACAGCGCCAGCTTCAAAAGAAGCAATAATTGTACCTACTAGAATATTAATTTGTGTAACACCTGATGAAAATATACTTGGTAATAGTTTTTTAAAAAAAAATCTCATTTTTGAGTTGATCTTAATTTTAAAATTAATTGACGGTTTATAGTAGTGCTTGGTAAAAAATATTAAAAAAATTAACTGAAATAAACCTGCTATTGTAACAGCATAAGATAAATTTAACTCAAAGTTGAGTTTAAAAAAAAAAGAAATAAACAAACTTAAGATTAAAAAAATATTTAATATGATTGGAGCTGCTGCAGCAGCAGCAAACTTATTGTTAGAATTTAAAATTCCTGAAAAAAGGGACGATATGCTTACAAAAAATAAAAAGGGGAAGGTAATCCTTGTTAGTTCGACTGCTAAATTGAATTTTTCAGGATCCTCATAAAAACCAGGTGCAATTAAGTAAACTATTGCTGGTGTAAAAATTTCTACTAAAAAAATAACTCCTAGTAAAACTATTATTAATAAGTTTAAAACATCATCAGCAAATTTTTTTCCACTTGCTTTGCTAGTTATATTTTCTTCAGCATAACTAGGAATAAAAGCAGCATTAAAAACTCCTTCTGCAAAAAGTCTCCTAAAGGTATTTGGGAGTCGAAAAGCTATAAAAAAAGCGTCAGCGTATATAGATGCACCTAGAAATACTGCTATTAGTATGTCTCTAAAATATCCAAGCACTCTACTAATCAATGTGTAGAAACTAAAAACAGAAGCAGATGATAATAAGTTCATATTTATTTATTTAATAAAATTAAATTATTGATGATTTTACCTATTTTATATTACATACTAAATTTAATGACAAAAAAATCTAAAATTGACCATTACTCAGATAAAGAAGCATTAGACTTCCATACACAAGATAAGCCTGGCAAAATTGAGATAAATTCATCTAAACCTTTAATAACAAAAAGAGATTTATCTTTAGCTTATTCACCGGGTGTTGCAGTGCCAGTTAAGAAAATAGCAGAAAACCCTGAGTCTGCATATGATTATACGAGTAAAGGAAATTTAGTTGCTGTAATTAGTAATGGATCTGCAATTTTAGGGCTCGGAAACCTTGGAGCCCTAGCCTCTAAACCAGTCATGGAAGGAAAATCTGTTTTATTTAAAAGATTTGCGGATATAGATTCGATTGACATAGAAGTTGATAGTCCAGATCCTGATGAAATTATTAATACTATTAAAAATATTGGTAATACGTTTGGTGGAATTAATTTGGAAGATATTGCAGCACCTGATTGCTTTATTATAGAACAGAAATTAAAAGAGCTTTTAGACATTCCTGTTTTTCATGATGACCAACATGGTACAGCAATAATTACGACAGCTGCTCTTATCAATGCCCTAGATATTTCAAAAAAAAAAATTGAAGATGTAAAGGTGGTCGTAAACGGTGCGGGCGCTTCTGCGATTGCGTGCACAAACTTATTTAAGTTGTCTGGAGTAAAAAATGAAAATGTAATTATGTGTGATAGATCAGGTGTAATCTATAAAGGTAGAAAAAATGTTGATCAATTTAAATCAGCACATGCTAACGAAACAAAATTAAGAACACTCGCTGAAGCTATAAGTGGTGCAGATGTTTTTTTAGGTTTATCAGCTAAAGATATGCTTACTAAAGCTATGGTAAAATCAATGGCAAAAAAACCTATTATTTTTGCATGTGCAAATCCTGATCCAGAAATAAAACCTGAACTAGTAGAGGAAGTAAGATCCGATGCTATTGTCGCAACAGGTAGATCTGATTATCCAAACCAAGTTAATAATCTAATTGGTTTTCCTTATATTTTTAGGGGAGCTCTTGATGTTAGGGCAAAAGAAATTAATGAGGAGATGAAGGTGGCTGCAGCAAAAGCTATTGCACAGCTAGCAAGGGAAGATGTTCCTGATGAAGTCATAGCTGCATATGGTGGTGAAAGACCAAAGTATGGAAAAGAATACATTATTCCATCAACATTTGATCCAAGATTGATTAGTGTCATACCTGCTGCAGTAGCCGAAGCGGCCATGAAATCTGGTGTCGCTAGAATAAAAATTGAAAACATGGAAAAGTATAAAGAAGAATTAGCTGCAAGGCTCGATCCTTCAATGAATATTATGCAAAGTATTAATGCACAAATTAAAAAATCTCAAAAAAGAGTAGTTTTTGCCGAAGGTGAAGATCCTAATATTTTAAAAGCTGCTATTGCTTTTAAAAAAAGTAAATTAGGAATACCAATTTTGATTGGGAAAGAAGAAAAGGTTAAAGAACAACTTAGAAATATAGGACTAGATGAAAATTTTAATATTGAAATCATAAGTTCTAAAAATGCTGAAAAAAGAAAAAAATATACCAAACATTTATACGAGAAACGCCAAAGAAGTGGGATGCTTGAAAGAGATTGTGATCACTTGGTAAGAAATGATAGGGTTACCTGGGGATCTTGTATGGTCAGTTGCGGAGACGCAGATGCTATGGTTACTGGAGTAACTAGACACCATGCAGCAACAATGGAAAAACTAACTAAGGTTGTAAATTCTAGACCTGGTGAAATAATATTTGGTTTAAACATGATGGTTTCAAAAGGTCGAACTGTTTTCGTGGCTGACACAAATGTTCATGATAATCCGACTGCAGAACAGCTTGTCCAAATAGCAATTTCAAGTACACGCGTAGCAAGATTATTTGGTTTTGATCCTAAGGTTGCTTTTCTATCTCACTCCACTTTTGGTAAACCTGCGACAGAGAGAACCAAGCATGTCAGCGAAGCAATTGAACTAATGAAGACTAAGAAAATAGATTTTGATTATGATGGTGAAATGCAACCCGATGTGGCTCTAAACCCAGAGTATAAAGAAAGTTATCCATTTTCTAAAATAGTTGGTAATGCCAATATTTTGATTATGCCCGCACTTCATAGCGCCTCTATATCCGTAAAATTAATGAAAACTTTTGGAGGTGCTAAATTGATTGGACCGTTGCTAGTTGGGTTGGGACTTCCTGTAGAAATTGCTCCTTTAAGATCGTCACCTTCGGATATTTTAAACCTTGCTTCTATTGCTGCTTATTCTTCGGAAGTAATAAATTACAAAGATTAAATCTTATTTCTACTTAAATCAGACACCAGATAAATTGTTGGCAATACATCAACCACGTCATATATTTTTTTAGCTTCTATAATAACCTCTTTTTTTTCTTCTTCGTTCATGGCGATGCCAAATATATAAATTTTCTTGTTAATTGTTTCTAATGTATAATTACCTGATTTTGTTAACTTATTAAAAATTAAAGCAGTTCTAAGTTGGGCAGTGATTAAAATATCTTTAGCTGTTCCTTTGAAGTTTGTTTCACCTTTGATTGATATAGCATTTTTTACTGATCTTACGCCTTTTGTTTCCCATGCATACTTTGTTATCTTAATTTTTTCCTCAGGCTCATTTACTTTTCCTGTTAAAAATATTCTTCCGTCCAAGATCTCTACTTGTATTGATAAAAAATATTTTTTTTCTTCAAAAGACAATCTAGCTACTAAACTTTTTTGCATGATTATGTCATCAATTTGCATGCCTACTGTTCTTGGATCAAATCCAATACTCACACCCTTGCCAAAAGTAGAAATGTTTGATTTTACACAACTAGAAACTAATAGAGTTATAATAATGGAACTAATTAAATTTTTTATCATTTTTAATTTTTAAACAGATTTCATATACTTTTTTTTTTGATACTTTTTCTTTTTTTGATATTAATTCCACAACATCTTTTAAACTATATTTTTTTAGATATTCACTCGCTTGGTTAATAATATCATCATTTGATTCTATTTGATTATTATTATAAATTTTTGAAATTACAACAGTTAGTTCTCCTTTTAGTGTTGCTTTAAAAAGCTTTATTTCAGTAAGTGTACTTCTATAAAAAGTTTCGTGCATTTTTGTTATTTCTCTTGCGATAAAAATATCTCGACCTACGAGATATTTTTTAAATGACTTTAGATAAAAGTTTATTTTTATTCCTGGTACAAAAAAAACAAGAGCAAAATCTAAATTTTTAAGACCACCCATAATTTTAGCCAGCTCATTCTCAGTTTTAGGTAAAAAACCATAAAAAAGAAATTTGTCTTCAAAACCTGCTATAGAGGTTGCTGCAGTTATAGATGAGGGGCCAGGTATAGGAATAATTTTAATATTTTCTTCGATGCAATTTTTAATTAAAATTTGTCCTGGGTCTGAAAGCGCAGGAGTGCCCGCGTCAGAAATTAAAGACAAAATTTTGCCCTCTTTTAAATATTTAATAATCTTGCTTAGCTCTTTTTTTTCATTAAACTTGTGATAAGAAATTAATTTTTTTTTAATCTTATAGTGATTGAGCAATTTTAAAGATCTACGAGTATCTTCGCATAAAATAATGTCCGATTTTTTTAATACCTCTAAAGACCTTAATGTTATATCATCTAAGTTTCCTATGGGAGTAGACACAATATATAATCCTGAAATAAGTGTATTCATAAAAAATGATTAGAATTATTATTACATTTTTATTTTATGTATTCATATTGCTTAATAGTAATTTAATTGCAGACGAAAAGCTTAGGGTGGGTCTGCTTGCTCCTTTTTCAGGAAAATATAAAAATTTAGGAGATTCTTTGTTGCTCTCCACACAACTTGCACTTGATGAAATAGATAATAAAAATATTATAATTATTCCTAAGGATAGTGGATCCGATGACAAAGTTAAATTGAATGTTTCAATTAAAGAGATGATAGCTAGTGGAACTAAAATAATTATTGGTCCTATGACAGCGACATCATTTACCGAACTTGAAAAATACAATGAAGCTATTTTTATATCTCTATCAAATAAAGAACCTAAAATATCTAAGAACGTAATTAATATTGGCATAAGTCTCGAATCTCAACTGAAAACTTTAGAAAAATTTTTAGTCAGTAATAAAAGAGATAAAACTATTATTCTTTATCCCAAAAATAATTATGAGAAATTTATAGATAAAAAAATTAAGCACCTGAATTCAAATAAATTTAGAGTTTTTAAATATAGTTCAGATCCACGTATCCTTACTGGTGAAATAGAGAAACTAACTAATTATAAACAAAGAAAAAATAATTTGAAAAATAAAAAAGATAGCTTGAAAAAGCAAGATGATGAAAAATCAAAAAAAGAATTAAAGACACTAGATAAACTTTATACTTTAGGATCTGTCGATTTTGACTCTATTATAATTATAGATTTTGGTAGTAGTCTTAAAAGTGTTCTCGCCTCACTAATTTACTCAGACGTAGATGATAAAGAAGTTCTTTTTACAACTGTTAATCAGTGGTTTGATAAAAGCCTGTTTCATGAAAATTCGGTTAAAGATTTATATTTTCCGTCTGTTGACATGATTCAATTCAAAAAACATAATGAAAAATATTATAAAACTTTTGGTTTAAGGCCAGATGAAATTAATATTTTAGCTTATGATGCCTTGGGCTTAATTCATTACGTTTGGAAGAGAAATAAAGAGATAAAATCTATCAGCGATTTTTTTATAAAACAAAAAATTAAGGGAAAAATTGGAACTTTTGAATTTAAAAACAATAAAGTATCTCAACAATTAAAAATTTATAAAACAGCAGGAAATAAATTTAAAGAATATTAATTTTTCTTTTTAACTTTTTAAAAGCTATGTAGCGATGGTCCATAAGCATTTTTTTTCTTTTTCCTATTTGTCCAAAAGTTAAATTGTATCCAGTTGGAATAAAAATAGGATCATAACCAAAACCATTATTGCCCAATATTTTGTTAGAAATATTTCCATTTATCTCCCCTGTTGTGGTAAATTTTTTTTTTGAACTAAGATAAAGAGTTAAACTGCAGACAAATTTTGCTTTTGTGTTTCGTGTTTTTTTATTTTTATTTTTATTTTTAATTAATTGAATTATTTTTAACATTGCTTGGTTAAACCCACCATATTTTTTGGCCCATCTTGCGGAGAAAATACCTGGCTTGCCGTCAAGACAATCTATGCAAAGACCAGAATCATCTGAGATTGTGACAATTTTCGATTTTTGAAAAAAATACTTTGCCTTTAATTCTGAATTTGATTTAAAATTTTTTCCATTTTCTATAGGGCTTTTTATTTTTAATTGTATTGGAGAGATTTTTTTTATTTTTTTATTTAATAAATAGCTAATTTCTTTAACCTTTCCCTTGTTATGTGTGCCGATCAATATTTTTTTTATTTTTTTCATTTCAGACTAGTAATTTTATTTTAAAACCCTATATAGCAGGTATGGAAAAAGAGAACGATGAAAAAAACAAAGAAAATTTAACTCCAGAGCCAAATACCACTGAGGAGAAAATCGTACAAAATGACGAGATTAAAGAACTTTCTCTTGAAGAACAACTAGAAGAAACACAGGATAAATTATTACGATCTTTAGCTGACTCCGAAAATCAAAGACGGAGATCTGAGAAAGAAACAAAAGAAGCTTTTGAATACGGTGGATTTAATTTTGCTAGAGAAACTTTATCTTTACTTGATAATTTGCAGAGAGCGCATCAATCAATTAAAAACGATGAAAGTTTAAAAGAAAATAAAGACTTAAATAAATTTTTAGAGAATATTCAAATAATTGAAAAAGATTTAATATCTATATTTGAAAAAAATAATATTAAAAAAATATCTTGTCTTAATAAAAAATTCGATCCAAATAATCATCAAGCTATGCTTGAAATGGAAGATGAAAGTGTTGAGCCTGGCATGGTACTTCAGGAGATTCAACCAGGCTACTTTTTTAAAGATAAGCTGCTGAGACCATCATTTGTTGCTGTGGCTAAGAAAAAAGACCTTAAAAATGATGAAATTGATGAAAAAAAAAAAGATTCAACTCTTGTAGAGAAGTAAAAAACACCCATATACGTAATAATTGAAAACAAAGGATTAATATAATGAGTAGAATAATTGGAATAGACCTTGGCACAACAAATTCATGTGTAGCAATCATGGATGGTTCGCAAGCAAAAGTTTTAGAAAATGCAGAAGGCGCAAGAACTACACCGTCTATTGTTGCATTTTTAGAAAACAATGAAAAATTAGTTGGGCAACCGGCAAAAAGACAAGCTGTTACAAATGCACAAGATACTATTTTTGCTTCTAAAAGACTAATTGGTAGAAGCTTCGAAGATGAATCGGTTAAAAAAGACTTAGGTAAAGTTCCTTATAAAATTGTTAAATCAGATAAAGGTGAGGCATGGATTGAAGCAAAAGGTGAAAAATATTCACCTGCTCAAATTTCAGCTTTTGTTTTGCAAAAAATGAAAGAGACAGCAGAAAAATATTTGGGTCAGGCCGTGACAAAAGCAGTTATAACAGTTCCTGCCTATTTTAATGATGCTCAAAGACAAGCTACAAAAGATGCAGGAAAAATTGCTGGACTGGAAGTTTTAAGAATTATTAACGAACCAACTGCCGCCTCACTAGCATACGGTTTAGATAAAAAAGGTGGGCAAAAAATTGCTGTATACGATTTGGGTGGTGGTACTTTTGATGTTTCTATTCTTGAAATAGGAGATGGAGTTTTTGAAGTGAAATCTACTAATGGAGATACTTTTTTAGGTGGAGAAGATTTTGATGATGAAATAGTTAATTATTTAATTAATGAATTTAAAAAAGACAACGGAATTGACTTAAGAACAGACAAACTTGCTCTACAGAGATTAAAAGAAGCTGCAGAAAAAGCAAAGATTGAATTATCGTCAGCTACACAAACAGAAATAAATCTTCCTTTCATTACGGCAGATAAAACAGGTCCTAAACATGTTAATTTAAAATTTACTAGAGCTAAGCTAGAAGCACTAGTTGGTAAATTAATAGAAAGAACGTTAACTCCTTGCAAAACTGCGCTAACAGATTCTGGCTTCTCTGCTGCTGAAATCAATGAGGTTGTTCTGGTCGGTGGTATGACAAGAATGCCAAAAGTTATTGAAGCAGTTAAAAATTTCTTTGGAAAAGAACCAAATAAAAGCGTTAATCCTGATGAAGTAGTTGCTATGGGTGCCGCTATCCAGGCTGGTGTACTTCAAGGAGATGTTAAAGATGTTTTATTATTGGACGTAACACCTTTGTCGTTAGGTATTGAGACACTAGGTGGAGTATCAACTAAATTAATCGAAAAAAATACAACAATTCCAACAAAAAAAAGTCAGGTTTTTTCAACTGCTGAGGACAACCAACCCGCTGTATCAATAAGAGTATTGCAAGGTGAAAGAGAAATGGCAGCTGACAATAAATCACTTGGGAATTTTGAACTTATTGGTATTCCGCCAGCTCCAAGGGGAACTCCACAAATAGAAGTTACATTTGATATTGATGCAAACGGAATTGTAAGTGTTTCTGCAAAAGATAAAGGAACTGGAAAAGAACAAAAAATTCAAATTCAAGCTTCTGGTGGTTTAACTGATGAAGAAATTCAAAAGATGGTAAAAGAAGCAGAGGCCAATAAAGAAGAAGATAAAAAGAAAAGAGAGAGTATTGATGCAAGAAATCAAGCTGATAGTATTATTTTTTCTACAGAGAAAAGCTTAAAAGAGCACGGTGATAAAGTAACTGAAGAAGAAAAAAAAGCTATAGAAGATGGAATTTCTAATTTAAAAAAATCTCTTGAGAGTACTGATACTGATACCGAAGAAGTCAAAAAGAAAACTCAAGATTTAATCCAAGTTTCTATGAAATTAGGTGAAGCAGTTTACAAAAGCCAACAGAAAGACTCTTCGACTAAACCTGAGAATCAAGAAACTAAAGAGGGAAGCAAAAATAAAGAAGACGTAGTTGATGCAGACTTTGAAGACGTAAAAGAAGATAAAGACGATAAAGACGATAAAGACGATAAAAAAAATAAAGAAAAAAGCGCCTAGGATATATTAAAAAAGGGAACAACTTTTGTGGCTAAGAGAGACTACTATGATATCTTAGGGGTAGATAAGTCAGCTTCTAAAGATGAAATCAAAAAAGCATACCGCTCTACCGCTTTTAAACACCATCCTGATAAAAACCCAGGCAATAAAGCTGCTGAAGATAAATTTAAAGAAGCAAGTGAAGCTTATAGCGTTCTGTCAGACGACGGTAAAAAAACAAATTATGATCAGTTTGGTCACGCAGCTTTTGAGGGTGGCGGTGGTCAAGGGTTTAGTGGTTTTGATACATCTTCTTTTTCTGACATTTTTGAAGACTTCTTTGGAGATTTTTCAGATGGATCTAGAAGTTCAGGCAGAAGATCTTCGGGGAGCAGGGGTAATGACCTAAGATATGATTTAAGTATAAATTTAGAAGATGCATACAAAGGCCTGGAAAAAAAAATAGATTACACAACATATAAAAAATGTGACAGCTGTAATGGTAATGGTGCAGAGCCAGGGTCAAAACCAATAAAATGTGACTACTGCAAAGGTAATGGTAAAATTAGATCGAGCCAAGGTTTTTTTACTGTTCAGCAGACTTGTCCTCAATGTCATGGAAATGGAGAAACTATCGGTAAGGCGTGTAAAAAATGTAGCGGTGGTGGAAAAGTTCAAAGTGATGAATCAATTTCAGTAAAAATTCCAAAAGGGGTAGATGACGGAACAAGAATAAGACTTTCAGGCAAAGGAGAGGCTGGCGCCAAAAATGGTGCCAATGGAGATTTATATTTATTTATTTCGATACAAAATCACAGTCTTTTTAAAAGATCAGAAGAAAATTTATTTTTTGAATTACCAATTACATTTGCAGATGCTGCATTAGGTACGGCTATCGAAGTTCCATGTATTAATGGAAGTAAAGTAAATGTTAAAATTCCACCAGGTACTCAGTATGGAAAACAGTTAAGGTTAAAAGATAAAGGTATGCCAATCTTAAGGAGAAGTTCATTTGGAGACTTATACATTAGAATTATTCCTGAGGTTCCTGTATCATTGTCTAAAAAACAAAAAGAACTTTTAGAAGAATTTAAGGTATTGGAAAGTATTAAATTAAGCCCAACTATAAAAAGTTTTTTTGAAAAAGCTAAAAAGTTTTGGGGGACAAAAAAATGAAAAAAATTAAACTAGCAATCTCTGGCTGTATGGGGAAAATGGGTAAACAGCTTATTAAATCTTCTAAAAAAGATAAAAGTTTCCAGCTTACTGTTCTTACGGAAAATAAAGTGATTAATAAAAAAATAAGTGGTGTTGAGCCTGACTTGAATAACGAACAAGCTTTTAAAAAAGTTGATGTAATAATAGATTTTACCGTTCCAAGATGCACGCTAGAAATTCTTAAAATTGCAACTAAACTTAAAAAAAAAGTTGTTATCGGAACAACAGGCTTTACAAAAAAAGAGGAAGACCTGATTAAAAATTATTCAAAAAAAATCACAATTTTAAAAGCAGGGAATATGAGCTTAGGAATTAATCTTCTTATGTATTTAACAGAAATTGCATCTAAATCTTTAAGTAATAAATTTTTGAGCAAAGTTTTTGAGATTCACCATAAACACAAAAAAGATCATCCGTCAGGTACAGCTTTAATGCTTGGTAAGGGTATTGCTGATGGC
>Ga0308016_10001414_pt1 | contig 11915 bp, 15 predicted proteins | sample Neamet233_FD_203129 | JGI IMG/M metagenome (GOLD analysis project Ga0308016, IMG submission 203129) | Marine microbial communities from water near the shore, Antarctic Ocean - #233 | ecosystem: Environmental > Aquatic > Marine > Unclassified | place: Southern Ocean | collected 2014-07-28
AAAAAAAAAATTTAAGTTTTCATGCAAGGTTTTCTGCTAAACAAAGAACTTATAAGTATATAATCTTTAATCGATTAAGTAAGCCTTCAATAGAAAAGGGAAGAGGTTGGCACATAATTAAAAAATTAGACATCTCTCTAATGAAAAAAGGTGCAAAAAAACTCTTAGGTACCAAAGATTTTTCAACATTTAGAGCCTCTAGTTGTAATGCTACAAGTCCTATTCGAACTATGAAATCAATTAGGATAAAATCAATTAAAGGAAGAGTTGAAATACAATTTACATCTAAATCATTTTTACAACAACAAGTTAGATCAATGGTTGGTTGTTTAAAATATTTAGCTGAAAAAAAGTGGAATTTAAAAAAGTTTGATTTAGTTTTGAAATCAAAAAAAAGGACAATTTGTGCTCCACCTGCACCAGCAGAAGGTTTATTTTTAGAAAAAGTTAGTTACTAGATTTTTATTTGCCAATACTGAATTTTTTATTAATCCGCCATCTTGATTCAGCTCGAACAATAAAACCACAACAGTTTTTAGAACGACATTTACATGGAAATTGTTTATAGTCTTCATCATAACCAAACCCATAATCAGCAGTTATTTCTTCACCTTTTTTAATATCTTTTATAGCAATCACCCATAATTTTAAGCCTATTCCATTATAATCACAATTATTAGAGCAAGAGTGGTTTATTAATCGTGCAGTGTTCCAAGTGACATCTCCATCCATGTCGTACTTTTTATTTAAATTAAATAAATAGATAGGTTTTGCATTATCAAATTTTTGAGAATTTTCTGTTTGTTTTTTAGTAATAATTTTCCCAATGTAATCAATAATTCTGGTGCCTTCTTTAATATCTTTTGTAGCATAAAGACCACGGCCCTTTTTATCTATGTTTGACTTTGTAATTTTATAAAGTTTCATTGAGAGTTCTTTAATCTCTATTGAGAAATTATCAATTAAATTCTAATAGGGCTTTTACGTGCATTTCAGTACTCTCTTGAAGGGCTAAAAGATCATAACCACCTTCTAGAATGGAAACAACTTTTCCATCACAATGTAATTTAGATAGCTCTAATGTTCTTTTCGTAATTTCATAAAAATCTTTACTTTCTAATTGAAATTGAGCTAAGGGGTCATCTTTATGAGCGTCAAAACCTGCGGAGAGCAATATAAATGAAGGTTTAAATTCATTTATTTTTTTGAGCACAAATTCATATGCATTTAGATATTCTTCAGACGTTGTACCAGCAGGTAGAGGTATATTAAATATGTTGTTATACCCTCCTTTTTCTTGTTCAGTGCCTGACCCTGGGTAAAAGGGAAATTGGTGGGTTGAAATGTACAAAACTTTCTCATTATTATAGAAAATATCTTGTGTCCCATTTCCATGATGAACATCAAAATCGATAATTGCAATTTTATTAAGTTTGTATTTATCTATTAGATAATTAGCTCCAACTGCTACATTGTTATAAATACAAAATCCCTTAGCTTTATTTTTTTCCGCATGGTGTCCTGGAGGTCTAACAGCACAAAAAGCGTTTTGAAATTCTTTCTTTTGAACACTATCAATGGCTGTAATAATTGACCCTACAGCATCTGAAGTTGCCTCCTTACTTCCAGGAGAGATAATGGTATCACCATCTAAAAAAGATAATCCTTTCTTTGGAAAAGACTCTTCTACAAAATTTATATAATCAGAATTATGAGTTATTTCTAAAAGAGACCTGTCAAATTTTGAAGGTTTTTTCCAAATTAAATTTTTATTACCTAGTTTTTTTAAATTATCAATAACTGCCGTCACTCTATCAATTCTTTCTGGATGTCCATCACCTGTATTGTGATTTTGATAAGTATCAGAGGTTATTAAACCAGTTTTCATTTAAAATAATTTTCTAAAATACTAAAATATATTTTTGTTAAGTTTTTTAAATCTGAAATAGATACCGCTTCATCTACTTTATGCATTGTTTTACCTACTAGACCAAATTCTAAACATGGAGCAATTTTTCTAATAAATCTTGCATCTGAAGTTCCACCTGTTGTAGATAGCTTAGGTTTAATTTTTGTAATTTTTTTTATAACTGCTTGAATCATGTAAGTAGTTTTATTAGGCTTAGTTAAAAAAGCTTCACCTGATACACGGTATTCTATTTTAAAATTAGATTTATCTTTTTTGGTAATTTTTTTGAAAATTTTATTTAATCTATTTTTTAAACTAGTAGATGAGTGTTTATTGTTAAATCTTATATTAAATGTAGCTCTTGCAAGACTTGGTATAATATTATCAGCAGTATTATCAATATTAATCTTAGTTACTTCTAAATTTGTTGGTTGAAAATCTTTTGTTCCTTTATCAAATTGTATTTTTTTTATTTTATCTAGTATTTTAATTATTGAAGTTGATGGATTGTTAGCACGATGAGGATACGCAACATGACCTTGAGTACCAATTATAATTAACTCTGCATTAATACTTCCTCTTCTTCCAATTTTAATCATTTCACCCAGTTTATTAGGATTAGTAGGCTCTCCAACTAAACAAAAATCTATTTTTTCTTTTTTCTTTTTTAAATAATCAACTACTTTTTTAGTACCGTTAATCGCGACACCTTCCTCATCACCTGTAATTAATAAACTAATAGAACCCTTGAATTTTTTATTGTTTGATACAAAATTATTTACTGCAACAACCCAACTTGCTATTGCACTTTTCATATCGTTAGCACCTCTTCCGATTAAGTGATTTCTTTTAATAGCAGGACTAAACGGTTTTATAGTCCAATCTTTCAAATTTCCAGGAGGTACCACATCCAAGTGACCTGCAAACATAAAGTTTGGTTGTGCATCACCTAATCTTGCATATAAGTTTTTAACGGGTTTAGAATTTTTATCTTTAAACTCTAAAATTTTACACTTAAACCCAATAGCAGTTAGTTTGCCAGCTAAGAATCTCATTATACCTGCATCGATAGGTGTGATGCTTGGAAATCTTATTAGCTCTTTTGCTAAAGTAATTTCATTATAAATTGACATTTAATCTCTCAATAGATCGTTAATAGAAGTTTTAGATCTAGTTTTTTCATCAACCTGTTTAATTATTACTGCACAATATAAAGCAGGGCCCTTACCATCTTTACTTGGTAAGCTACCTGGAACTATTACTGAGTAAGGTGGAATTTTCCCATGGATTATTTTACCAGTTTCTCGGTAAACAATTTTTGTGGATTGACCAATAAACACACCCATAGACAAAACTGATCCTTCTCCTACTATTACTCCTTCAACTATTTCAGAACGAGCACCGACGAAACAGTTGTCTTCAACAATTGTTGGGTTTGCCTGCATTGGCTCTAATACGCCACCAATTCCAGCACCACCAGATATGTGACAGTTCTTTCCTATTTGAGCGCAAGACCCAACTGATGCCCAAGTATCGACCATAGTTCCTTCATCCACGTAAGCTCCAATGTTTACAAATGAAGGCATCAAGACAACATTCTTCCCAATGAAAGATCCGTGTCTAACCACTCCATTAGGTACCATTCTAAACCCAGCTTTTTTATGTTCTTCTCTTCCCCAACCTGCAGTTTTTCCTCTAACTTTATCCCACCAAGTAGCGTATGGGCCAGCAAGTGTTTGCATTTCGTTAGTTTTAAAACTTAAAAGAATTGCTTTTTTGATCCACTGATGGACCACCCATTCATTATTTTTTTTTTCAGCAACTCTTAAGGCACCCTTATCAACAAGTTCAATTGTCTCTTTAATTGCATCTAATATTGATTGGTCAGATTGACCATTAATTGAATCTTTAATGTTCCAAGCTGTATTGATAATATTTTCAAATTCTTTCATAGTTTTAATTTATTGGTTTTAGGTTAGTTTTATTGTGTTTTTAATATATTAATTTCTTGAAGAAAAGAAGGCAAGCTCTTAATCTTATAATCAATATAGGGTTTATCAGCATCTTTTTTTGCAAATGCCTCATCATTTTCAAGCCAACAAGTTTTCATACCTAGATTTTTAGCTTGTTCTAAATTATGAGCAATATCTTCAATCAATATAGATTTTGTTGGATCTAGATCAAATTTTTCTATTATCTTTTTGTAAGGTTCAACTTTTGGTTTTGGGATAAAATTAGCATCAACAATATCAAATGCTCCATCAAACAAACCATCTATACCTAGTTGTTTAGTTACGTTGTCAACGTGAGCATGAGAACCATTTGTGAAAATATATTTCTTTTCATTAATCTTAATTAATTCTTCTCGTAATAGCTCATCTTTTGGAAGCCAACTAATATCTATATCATGAACAAATTCAAGAAATTCATGTGGATTAATTTTATCATGATTCATCAACCCAGATAATGTTGTTCCATATTCATAGAAATATTTTTTTTGAATTTCTCTTGCCTTAACTAAATCCACATCAAACTTCTTTGAAATGAAAGAAGACATTTTTTTATCAACCTCTGAAAAAACTTTTGTTTGACCACTATAAAGAGTGTTATCAAGATCAAATAACCAGTATTTTATATCGATTAAATTTTTCATTTTCTAATTAAAGTTCCTGAACCTTTATCAGATAATAGCTCAAAAAGAATTGAGTGATTTTTTCTTCCATCAATTATTACAACTCCTTTAACTCCATTACTTGCAACATTTAGGCAATTATTAATTTTGGGTATCATGCCACCAGATATTACCTCTTGATCAATTAACTCCTTCGTTTTGCTTGAATTAATTTCAGGAATTAGTTTTTTTTCTTTATCTAATACGCCTTCTACATCACTAATAATCATTAGTCTTCTAGCTTTTAGGGCCTTAGCTATTGCGCCAGCTACTGTGTCTGCATTTATATTAAAAGTTTGATTATTTTCATCCAACCCTAATGGAGCAATAACAGGTATTTCATTAACTTTAATAATTTCCTTTAAAACATTAACTTTTATATGAGTGGGAGTACCAACAAAACCTAATTCGTTACTTTCAGGTTTTACAGTTATCACGTTATTTTCTTTTGAGGTAATCTTTTTTGCCTTGCAGGACATCTCTATTAAAGACTCAACAATTTCTTTATTAAATTCAATCAATACATTTTCAACTATATTGATAGTATCTTTATCTGTAACTCTTAGTCCATTTATAAAATTACTTTTAATATTAACCTCTGAAAGTTTGCTATTAATTCTTTTTCCTCCACCGTGAACAATTATAGGTTTAAAACCAAGCTTGTTTAAAATAACAATATCTTTGATAAAATTTTTAAATAATTCTAAGTTAACTAAAACACTACCACCACACTTAATAACGATAAATTCGTCATTATATTTTCCTAAGTATTTTTTTACTTCGTTAACTGTTGGGCCATCTTCAGGTAAAATATTTATTAATTTCTCTTCTTTTAACAACAACATCTAAGTTGTTTTAATAGTCATTTTTCTTTGAACAATATATTGCTGTATCATTGTGAAAATATTGTTGAAACTCCAGTAGATAACAAGGCCTGCAGGAAATGGTGCAAGGATTACAGTTAGAAATATTGGAAAGAACATGAAGATTTTAGCCTGTATTGGGTCTGGTGGAGTTGGGTTAAGCTTTTGCTGTATGAACATAGTGATACCCATAATGATTGGCCATGCTCCTATTAGTAAGAAAGAGGGTGGATCCCATGGAACTAAACCAAAAACGTTAAACAAAGAAGTTGGATCTCTATCACTTAAGTCATTTATCCATCCATAAAATGGCATGTGTCTCATTTCAATAGTAACAAATAAAACTTTATATAAAGCGAAGAAAACTGGTATCTGAACTAGTATAGGTAGACAGCCACTCATAGGATTAACTTTTTCTTTTTTATAAAGAGCCATCATCGCTTGCTGTAATTTCATTTTATCATCTTTATGAATTTCTTTTAATCTAGCCATTTCTGGTGCTAAAAGTTTCATTTTTCCCATGCTCTTAAAACTAAAATTTGCAAGAGGAAAGAAGGCCAGTCTAATGCAGACTGTAACAGCGATAATCGCTAAACCATAATTGCCAAGTAATTTAAAGAAGTAGTCCAACACAAAAAATAAAGGCTTAGTTATAAAATACATAAAGCCCCAATCAATTGCTAGGTCAAATTTATTGATATCTAGGTTTTTAGCATAACCATCAATTACATTGACTCTTTTAGCAGCAATTATAATTTGAATTTTTTCTTCAATAGAACTGTTTGGCTTAACCTCAATACCTTTTGTAGATATATAGTTAGCTCTAAATTTATTTTTATAGTCAAAAGTTGTCTTAAATTCCTTACCCTTGGGTGGAATAACTGATGTGACCCAAAATTTATCTGAAATAGCAACAAATCCTTCTTGGGCGGTTTGAGAAAACTTTTTTTCCTGAATATCATCGTAATCTTCTTCAATTAATTGATCATCAAGTACAGATAGAAATCCTTCATGTAAAATATAAAAACCAGATATTTCTGGCAATTTATTTCTAATTATTTGCCCATATGAATAAAAATTATAAGATTTATTTGATGAATTGATTATTTTTTCTTTTACGGTAAATAAAAATTGATCATCTAAACTTATATACTTTTCAAATGTAATATCTTGAGAGTTGCTCCATGTTAGTTTTATAGGATTATTATTAGTTAATTTTTTATTTCCAGAAACTTTCCACACCGTAGAGGCATCAGGTATATCTATATTTTTGTTAGTACTTACAAAACCACTTTCTATTAAATAGCCATCTTCGACATTCCTCGGGTTTAATAGAGTTATTTGGTCGCTACCATTAAGTTCAACATTATATTCTTTGAAAGTTAAATCATCTATTGCCGCACCTTTTAAAGAAATTGATCCAATGACACTACGATTTTCAAATTGAATTCTACCATTTTCTTTTAAAGCATCTGTTCTTGAAAGTTTTGTTAAATTTTCATTCTTATCTAAGCTAGGAGTATCAGTGTTATTTTCAATTTGTTTTTGTTTAGTTAAATTTTGTTTAACAAGTTGAGGATCTGGTTGAAAAAAAAGAGAATATAAAATTATAACAGCTGCTGATAGTGATATGGCTGCAATTACATTTCTGGTATCCATTATTTTTTAGCCTTTAACTCTTTGTTTACTGGATCAAATCCTTCACCACCACCCAATATTTTTATAGAGTGACATGAAAAAATTCTTTTTAAACCTTTTGAGACACCCCTAATAAGCCCATATGTTCTCAAACACTCAATTGTATATTCTGAACAAGTTGGAAGATATCTACAAGAAGGACTTAAGTAGGGACTAATAACCATTTTGTAAAATTTGATTAGGCCAATTAAAATGTTTGATATAATTTTCATTATTTAATTTTTTTGATATCATGAAATATAGTGTCTTTTATTATCGTATATTCATTGTTTAGCATAGTTATTTTAGCAATCACAAGATAAGAATAACTTAAGTTTATTGATATTTTTTTTTCAGCTTCATTCATAATGTTTCTTAATCTTCTTTTAATTTTATTTCTTTTTACAGCACCACGGATCAATTTTTTTTTAGCCACAAAGCTAATGTTTAGTTTTTTGTTATTTTTGCCATCAAGGGAGCCAAAAAAGAGAGTGATATATTTGTTAGAGAATTTTTTTTGCTTAAGTAAATTTTTGAAATCCACGTTTTTAGAAAGAGCAACAATTTTGCTTTTCATTTAGTCTAGTTTATTTACCTTTTGGCTTTTTTTGAGTAGATGAAACAGTAAGATTCTTACGTCCTTTATCACGTCTTCTTTTAAGAAGTTTTTTCCCACCTTTGGTTTGCATCTTTGATCTAAAACCATGTTTTTTAAGACGCTTTCCAACTTTGGGCTGATATGTTCTTTTCATAGGAATTGTTTAAGTATTTATAAATTTCGCTCTTTATAGTAATTATATGTATAAATAGCAAATAGAAGATTTTACGGTACCATCAATATATTATGGAAAAATCAAAAAAAATTAAGATAACTTTAGGATTAATTTATCTTATAGTTGTTTTATCATTTTTGTACTTTTTTTTATCAAAATTCACTCTTGAAGAGTTAACCAGCTACGAATTTATCAAAAATAATAGAGATTATTTCTTTGATCTGAAGCAAACTAATTTATTTTTACTAACTTTGATCTTTATAATCTCAACAATTGTTTGGGTGTTTATGGCAGGCTTTGGTGTTCCTGTTTCATTATTAGCGGGATTTATCTTTGGTAAATGGCTTGGAACCTTTGTCTTGGTGATAGGTTTATCTATTGGAGCAACAATTTTATATGTTTTTGGAAACTACTTTTTAAAGGAAATTATTAAAAAAAAATTTTTAACAAGATTTAAAAACTTAGAAGAAAAATTTAAGAAATCAGAATTTATTTATCTTTTAGTATATAGAGTTATAGGAGGAATACCTTTTGCACTTTCAAATGTGCTGCCATGTATATTTAACGTAAAGATAAGTAATTTTTTTTGGGCAACATTAATAGGAATTACTCCTGCAACATTTTTAATTGTTTCAATCGGAAGTGGAATTGAAAAAATTATTGATCAAAATTTAGTGGCACCAGAAATTATAGACATAATATATTCACCTGATATATATATTCCAATAATATCTTTTCTTTTATTAGTTTTAATAACTTTTGTTTTAAAAAAATTTTTTTATAAAAAAAAAAATTAATTTTTTAAATATTTATAATAGATAATCTTTATTGCTTTTCTTGGTATTTGGTATCCAGGTTTAGATCCCACATCACCAGTTAGAGCAGTTTTTGGATTCCAACCAAAGCAATAAACAATAAAAAAAATTATAAAAATATTTTTATATTTTACAAACTTTAAATACTTATTATCTAAAAAATTTTTTCCAAGGACTACTTTATTATTTTTATACAAGTATAGATAAAACAATATAGAAAAAACATAACTAATATTTACCCACCGGCCCCAATCAAATCCCATAGCAAATAATAATAAAACTGGCGATAAGCAAAAAAGTATTGGGCTTAATAAATTTTTAAATCTTTTAAAAAATATTAGTTGATTATTCTTAAACGAAGAATTAAAAGTTAATAAAAATAGAGGTCCAAAGCCAATTAATATAATCAAAAAGTACCTAAAAAAAACCACAAAAGAATATCTATTAAAATTCCCATTAAATTGATCGTAAATTGTTGATTTACTCTGCAAGAGTTGACAGGACATGTAACAAATTTCATTAAAATTTATTAGTAGATTACTCGTCATGATTTTATGACCATTTATACTTAATGGGTTCAGTAAAATAAAAAAAACTAATATAGTAGCAGGAATATATGAAGATATTAATTTTATAAAATTAATATTTATTTTTTTTAATTTCTCTTCAATTATATCTACAGCTAAAAAAAAAGTAAAAAAGAATAACACAGGCTCCCAAATTAGAACAGCCAAAGGTAGAAAAAATAACCTATAATAAAATCTATGAGTATTTTTATTTAAGAAAAGGTAAAATAAGTAAATGCAAAATATTATAGTTTCTTTTCTTGCTAAAACTTCTATCTCTGCAATCGGATAAAGAATAAATATTGGAGTAAATATTGCTAATAATATAATTTTATTAATTTTTATATTACACAAAAAATAATAAAGTGAAATAAAGTAAACTATTAAAATAAAAACTTGTAAAATTAAAATTGAGTCCCTTAATCCCAAACTAAAATAATTTGCAAGATATATACTTAATTGTCCAATTAAACCTCTTTTAGTGAATCCGCCAGCATAGTTTATAAACCATTCAGAGATTGTAGAATCATTGCCATTATCATGTTTTTGATAAAGGTAAAAAATACCAAAAAGCAAAAGTGTAGTAAGATAATATTTTAAATAGATGTTAAAATTTTTTTTCATTTAGATAATATATATTTATTAACTTAGTAGTTCGAAACTCATCTTTATATTATTTTCTTTAAAGCATGAAGAATAATTATAATTTTATACTTTTGCTTTTTAAAGTAATTTTTCTTTATACTAGTAAATACTTTGTAATTTTTTTTATAATAATCAAAAAAAAGCCCAATATATTAGAAATTGAATATGATTTTTTGATGGATAAAATAAAACACAAAGATTTCTAATATAAGAATTGAGAATGTTAAGTATATACTTTCCACTCTCTGTAAATGATCATGCTGTAATTATTATTATAGACCTATATTTAACTGCAGTTTTATAATTATAATAATAAATTATTTTATTTAATAAACTATTATTGCTACTAATTTTTTTAATGTTATTACTAAATAGTGAGTAATCCTAAAAAAATATTAGTTTTTACAGCAACATATAATGAAGCTGAAAATATAAAAAAACTTGTCACATCAATTAATAATCAACCTTGTCAACCCGACATACTTATAGTTGATGATAACTCACCTGATGGAACAAGAAATATAATTCAAGTAATGCAAAAAAATTTTAAAAACTTATTTTTGATCAATAGAAATAAAAAGCTAGGACTGGATACAGCTCATAAAATTGCATATAATTATGCCTTATCTAACAAATATAATATTTTAATAACAATGGACGCAGATTTATCCCATGATCCTAATGAGATAGAAAATTTTATTAAACATCTTGATAATTTCCCGTTTGTGATTGGTTCAAGATACATGAGTGGAGGTAAAAATCTTATGAAAAAACAAAGATTAATTTTAAGTAAATTTGGAAATTTATTGATAAGGTTTTTTTTGAAGATTGATTGTACTGAGTATACGAGTTCATTTAGAGGTTTTAATCTAAATAAATTAGAAAATTTTAATCTAAATTTAGTCCAGACAAAAGGTTATAGCTTTTTTATGGGAACTATTTACGAGATAGCTAAAAAAAAATTTATTATAAAAGAAATACCTATTATTTTTAGCGATAGACTTAAAGGCTATTCAAAAATTCCTAGGTTAGAACTCTTTAGAACACTAAAAAATCTTTTTATTCTAAGTGTAAAGCGCTTAAGTCATAAGTTTTAAATGGTGCCCCCACCAAGAGTCGAACTTGAAATTTGTCCTTACCATGGACACGTTATACCATTTAACTATAGGGGCTAACTTGGCATTTATTGACGTATTTTTACAATAAATCATTTTTTTAAAATATTGCCTTAATTTTTTTCATATAATGATTTATAGCTACATGAGAAAAAATTTATGGGAATTCATTACGATTATAAATCTACTAAAGGCAACAAGCTTATGGAAAAGCAAGCTAAAAGGGAAAAAAAGCTTGCAGAAAAAAGAGCAAAGCGTGAAGCAAAAGAAGGTCCAAAGATAGAAAAGAAGACTGACAATATTATAGATGCATCTAAACCTATCACTTTAGATTTTTTAACTAATCCAGATAAAGAATGAGCGATAAAGAAAAAAAAGAAAAATTAAGTTTAGCACTTAAAAAAAACTTAAAAAAAAGAAAAGATTTTCAAAAAAAAATTAAGAAGAAAAGTAAATAATGTCAATACTTTCTGATAAAACTATAAGAAAACTTGCACTTGAAGAAGCGATGATTTCTCCTTTTATAGATAAACAAGTAAGAGATGGTAAAATTTCCTATGGACTTAGCTCATTTGGTTATGATGCAAGAGTAGCAGATGAATTTAAAATATTTCACAATGTAAATTCGTCTATTGTTGATCCAAAAAAATTTACTTCAGATAACTTTGTTACAAAAAAAAGCTCTGAATATATTATTATCCCACCAAATTCCTTTGCTCTTGGAACAACAATAGAAGTTTTTAAAATACCAAGGGATATTATGTGCATCGTAGTGGGAAAAAGTACTTATGCAAGAACAGGAATTATCGTAAATGTAACTCCGATAGAATCAGAATTTTATGGTACAGTTACATTAGAGTTTTCAAACACTACTCCACTTC
>Ga0308016_10001415_pt1 | contig 11912 bp, 10 predicted proteins | sample Neamet233_FD_203129 | JGI IMG/M metagenome (GOLD analysis project Ga0308016, IMG submission 203129) | Marine microbial communities from water near the shore, Antarctic Ocean - #233 | ecosystem: Environmental > Aquatic > Marine > Unclassified | place: Southern Ocean | collected 2014-07-28
GAAATTGGTAATTTTTTTTCTTTTTTAGCTGCAATGATGCTGGCGTATCAACCTGTTAGATCTCTTTCAACTTTAAATATGGTTTTGAATCAAGGCATATCAGCAGCTGTTAGAATTCTTCCCATCATTGATAACGAAAATAAAATTCATGATCATAAAAACTCAAAAGATATAAATATTATTAATGGAGAAATTAAATTTCAAAACTTAAATTTTAGATATAACTCTAAAGAGGATCTTGTTCTAAAAGAAGTAAATCTTAATATTGCAGGTGGTAAGATGACGTCACTAGTTGGGCATAGTGGCTCTGGGAAATCTACAATTTTAAACTTAATTCCTAGATTTTACGATGCTCAGTCAGGAAATATTCTAATTGATAATCAGTCAATTTATAAGGTAAAAATAAAATCTTTAAGAGATAAGATTTCACTTGTAAGTCAAGATACGACTTTATTCGATGATACAATAAAAAATAATATTAAATATGCAAAAGATGATGTTTCAGATGAAGATATAATTGCAGCTGCAAAATTTTCTTATTCACATGAATTTATAGAAAAACTACCCAATAAGTATGAAACTATAATAGGCGAAAATGGTGTTAGATTATCTGGTGGTGAAAAACAAAGACTTTCAATTGCTAGAGCCATGATTAAAAAAAGTCCTATAATTCTTTTAGATGAAGCTACATCATCATTGGATGCTGAAACTGAAAGTAAAATTCAAGATGCTCTAAAAATATTAACTAAAGATAGAACTACCATTGTTATAGCCCATAGACTGTCAACAATTTTAAACTCTGATCAAATTTACATAATCGATGCTGGGAACGTTGTTGCAAATGGTAAACATGATGAATTATTGAATAATTCAGAACTTTACAAAAATTTCTATGAGAAGCAAATTCGAAAAGGGTAATGTTTTTTTTATATCAATTAATAATAGCCATATTTTTAATATTCTCTCCATTAATTATATTAGTTCGAATTTTAAAAAAAAAAGAAGATAGAAAAAGGTATAAAGAAAAATTTTGTTTTTCATCAAAAAAACGTATTGATGGTAATTTGATTTGGTTTCATGGGTCAAGTGTTGGTGAGCTTTTAAGTATTCTGCCCCTAGTTCAAGAACTTGAAAAAAATAAATCTGTAAATCAAATTTTAATAACTACTTCAACATTAAGTTCTGCTCAAATATTCAAAAAATTTAATTTGAAAAAAACTATTCATCAATTTTTTCCAATTGATTCAATATTTTTTTCTTATAAATTTTTAAATTACTGGAAACCCACTATTGCAGTATTTGTTGAGTCTGAAATTTGGCCCAGTATCTTTAAAATCCTTAGTAAAAAAAAAATTCCATTAAAACTTCTTAATGCAAGAATTACAAAAAAAACCTTTAAAAGGTGGAAGCTTTTAAAAAAATTCTCTAACTCAGTGTTTCAAAATATTTCAATTGCCTATCCTCAAAATGAGGAAACATTTAATTATCTTAAAAAATTGAATGTCTTAAAAATTAAAAAAATAGGAAACCTTAAATTTATTAATAGTGAACAAAATAAATTTACTAAATTAGATAAAACCTTATTAAATAATTTAGATCTTAAAAAAATTTGGTGCGCTTCCAGTACGCATCCGGGTGAAGAGATTATTTGTGCAAATACTCATGTGAGCTTAAAAAAGAAATATAAAAATTTATTAACAATAATAATACCAAGACATATTCATCGTGTTAATGAGATAGTTGATGAAATTAAAAATTTAGATTTAAAGATTGTTTTACATAGTTCAAAACCAAAGAAATTAGAAAAAACAGACATTTATTTAGTAGATACATATGGTGAAACAAAAAAATTTTATCAATCCAGCGATATAGTTTTTATGGGAAAGTCATTATTAGGAAAAGGTGGTCAAAATCCTCTTGAACCTAGCAACTTAGGCTCTACTGTCTTGTACGGACCAAACGTAGATAATTTTAAAGATACCTATAAATTACTCAATAAACTTAAAATTGCTTACAAAGTTAATGGAGTAAAAAGCTTAACTCACTCAATAGACAGGCTAATCACTAAGCCCAATAACAAAAAAAATTATTTAGAAATTGCAAAAATAGGAAAAAAAATACTTAAAGAAACTAAAGATGAGATAAACAGTTTATTTAATAATGAAATTAAAAAAACCTAAATTTTGGGATTATAAAAAACCATCTTTTTTTTCCTATCTACTATTACCTTTTTCAACTATTTTAGTTTTAATTGCTAAAATAAAATCAAAACCTAAATTCTCTAATTCAAAAATCAAAACAATCTGTGTTGGTAATATCTATATTGGAGGAACTGGAAAAACATCTCTAGCCATTAAGATAAAGGAAATTTTAGAGAAAAAAAATATCAAAGCTTGTTTTATTAAAAAATTTTATTCAGATCAAACCGATGAGCAAAAACTACTTAGTAAGAATGGGACCTTATTTAGTAATTTAAAAAGAATTACCGCACTTAATGAAGCAATTTCAAAAGGTTTTGAGTTTGCTATTTTTGATGATGGACTTCAAGACAACTCTATCAAATATGATATGGAAATTGTTTGTTTTAACAATCTAAATTGGATTGGAAATGGACTTACATTACCATCAGGGCCTTTGAGAGAAAGTATTAATAACTTAAAATTTTATGAAAATGTTTTTTTAAATGGAAATGAAGAAAGTTTAATTGCCATCAAAGATCAAATCAAAAAAATTAATCCAAATATAAGTATTAATTCTGGAAAATACACACCATTAAACATCAATGAATTTGATAAAGACCAAAGCTACTTAGCTTTTTCTGGTATTGGTAATCACAAAACTTTTGTTGATATGTTGAAAAATAATAAATTAAATATTGTGAGTGACTTAGAATATCCAGATCATTATCAATATTCAAAAAAAGATTTTGAGGAAATAATAATTAATGCAAAAAAATATAATGCGAATATTATAACTACAGAAAAAGATTATTTAAGGCTAGAAAACTTTAACAGAAATGAAATTCTTTATATTAAATCAAATCTTAATATATCAGATGAAAATAATCTTACAAATAAATTAGATAAGCTAAATGAAAAAAATTAAATATTTTTTTGAGTTTTTAATCATATCATCTCTTTTTATTATTTATAAATTTTTAGGATTAAAAATTTCATCTTATATCAGTGGAAAATTATTTGAAACTTTTGGTCCAATTTTTAGATCAAAAAATTTAATTAAATCAAATATTCAAAGAGCTATTCCTAAAATTAATTTATTGAAAGTTAGAAGTATTACAAAAGATATGTGGAATAATTATGGAAGAACATTATCTGAATATATGTTCCTCAAAGGTTTTAGAAACGATCAATTTAAATCAAATATCAATATAGTAGGTAAAGAAATTCTTGAAAAAATAAAACTTGAAAAGACTCCAGTAATTTTTGTTTCTGGTCATTTCAGCAATTTTGAATTAATGGCAATGGAAATTGAAAAATCTGGTGTAAATCTATCAGCAATATATCGACCATTAAACAATATCTTCTTAAACATAATAATGGAAAGAATTAGAAAAAAATATATTTGCAAAAATCAAATTAAAAAAGGAACTGGTGGGGTTAGAGAATTATTAAGATTATATAAAAAAGGCTACTCTATAGCCCTAATGATAGATCAGAGAGTTTCTCAAGGAATAAGATCTGAATTCTTTGGTGAGCATGCATTTACCACAACCATCCCTGCACAATTTGTAAAAAAATTTAATTGTAAGGTGGTACCAATTTATATTGAGAGACATAATGGTGTAAACTTTAATATTATAGTTGAAAAACCTATGGAACTTTCAAAAAACTCCTCAACTGAAAAAATTACAAGAGATCTAAATATTTGGTTAGAGAAAGCAATTCTAAAAAATCCAGGTGAATGGATATGGTCTCATGATAGATGGAAGTAAGAATTTAGTTAATCTCTTTTTTATTGTGAGCTTCTACATATGAAAAATATGGTTCTTGAAGTTCTACATTCCAATAATTAAGATTTTCTAAACTAATTAATTTTCCTGATATAGCACAAACAACATGATCACCATTTTCAATAATTTCAAAGTTATTTGGTAAATATTTTAATTTTGCTAATTTTTTATTCATTTTTAGTTTATATAGATATATATGAAAGTTGGAATAATTGGAAGTGGTGGAAGAGAACATGCCCTATGTTTATCCATCAAAAAATCACCTAAAGTTAATAAGATATACTGTTTTCCTGGTAATGCCGGAACCTCAGGTATAGCGGAAAATATTGAAATTGATTTTTCAGACTTTAGTAAAATTAAAGAATTTTCAATCAAGAATGAAATTAGTTTATTAATTGTTGGACCAGAAAAACCCTTAGTTAATGGAATAGTAGATTTCTTTAATGATACAGAAATAAATATTTTTGGCCCTGATAAAATTTCTTCTCAACTAGAAGGCTCAAAGATATTTACTAAAAAAATATGTGAAAAGTACAATATACCAACTGCTAAGTTTGGTATTTTTGAAAAAGCTAATGATGCAATATCTTTTTTAGATAAAACTCATTTTCCACTTGTTGTCAAAGCTGATGGTCTTGCGTCTGGGAAGGGTGTTTACATTTGTGAAAATAAGAATGATGCAAATTTAGCAATAAAAGAGGTTTTTGATGGAAAGTTTGGATTAGCAAAAAATATTTTAATTGAAGAATTTCTTGTTGGTGAGGAAATGAGCTATTTTATTATAAGCGATGGTAAAGAAATCAAAAACTTTGAAACTGCACAAGATCATAAAAGAGTTCTGGAGGGTGATAAAGGGGCTAATACTGGTGGTATGGGTGCGTATTCACCATCAAGACTACTCAATCAATCATTAGAAGAAAAAATATTAAATAAAATAATCAAACCTACCATTAAAGCACTGGAAGAAATGGGGTCTAATTATATAGGATTTTTATACGCTGGTTTAATGATAGTTAAAGATGAACCTTATTTGATTGAATATAATGTAAGAATGGGAGATCCAGAGTGCCAGACTATCTTACCTAAGTTAAAAACAGATTTGTTTGAAATTATAAATGCATGCTGCAATGAAAACCTAAAAAATATAAATATAGAGTGGCATGATAAAAAAAGTTTATGCATTGTTTTATGCTCAAAAGGCTATCCTGATAAACATAATAATGAAATTTTAATAGAAAATACCGAAAATATAGAACTAGGTGAAGATGATTATTTTTTTCATGCTGGTACAAAAAAAATAAACAATAAGGTTTATTCAAATGGTGGAAGAGTAATTAATTTTGTTAGTCTTTCATCAAATTTTAAAAATAGTAGGGATAAAGCTGTAGGTCTAATTAAAAACCTTAATTGGAAAGATGGGTTCTATAGAAAAGATATCGGTCATAAGGTGATTGATGAATGAGAATAATTTCAGGAAGCTTTAAGGGCAAAAAAATTATTCTACCTAAAGATAAACTAACAAGACCTCTTAAAGATTTAACAAAAGAATCAATTTTTAATATATTAAAACATTCCAAATTACTAAGTTTAGAGTTAGAAAATTCTAATATTCTAGATTTATTTTCAGGTGTTGGATCATTTGGTCTCGAATGTTTATCTAGAGGTGCTAAAAATGTCACCTTCTTAGAGAACTATACAGAAGTATTAAATATCTTAAAAAAAAATATAGCTAGTCTAAATCAACAAAATCAAACAAAAATAATTGAAAAAGATATTTTTTCTGAAAATACACTTAAATTATTAAATGACAAATTTGATATTATTTTCATGGACCCTCCCTATAAGGAAAAAAAATTATCTTTTTTGTTAAATACAATAACTAAATTAGAATTACTCAACACCGGTGGCATCATAATTATTCACAGGCATAGAAAAGAGGTGGATGATCTACCAAAAGAATTTAACCTAATTCTAGAAAAAAATTATGGTATTTCAAGAATTATGTTTGGTAATACTTTGACTTAAAATTTTTTTTGTTTCTACTTTAATTAACTCAACAGAAGGTTGATCAAAAGGATTAACATTTAGAGCTCTTCCAAGTAAAATAGTCTCTAATATAAAAAAGCAGAATAGCTCACCTAAAGATTGCTCATTTCTTTTTAAAATCCTAAAACTTCTAAAAGGTATTTTTTTTGAAATAAAAACTTTTTCTGTAGCTTTCATTTGAGATTGTTTTATTTTTTCTATTGAGAGGTTTTTTAAAAAATTATGAGTATTTAACACTCCATTATTCTTAATTTTTATATTTTTATTCTCTAAAACATTAAAAAAAGTGTAAAAATATTTATTTGGACCATCTAAATACAGCTGCATTAAACTGTGATTATCTTTTGGCATTGAAGAAACGACAGGTAATAATCCTAATGATTTTTTTCCTAAACTTTCAGCTATGAGTTGTTGATACCATTTAAATAAATTTTCAGATTGTTCATCATAATTTAAAATTATTGATGTTTGTTTTCCATTCTTAATTAAGCTTAGTGTGGTTGATACATTGTTTATCAAATTGTTAATAAAATTTTTATTTTTAACAAGATTATTAAATTGTTTAAATTTCCTTTCATCTAGATTCATTAATTCTGCAGGTAACATTCCCACTTCTGATAAAACAGAATATCTTCCTCCCACATAATTCTTGTGTTCAAATATTTCTGACTTAAGTTTTGTTGCTAAATTAGTTAGATAGTTATTTTTAGCTTCAGTAATAATAATATTTTTTTCTTTTTTGTTAATTAATGTATTTGCATTTACTATTGTCTCTAATGTATTTCCTGATTTAGAAATAATTAAATTTAAATTTATATTTTTATTATCAAAATAACCCGAATTGCTATTTAAATTATTTACAAAAGTTATTTTTTTTTTAATTTTAGTTTTTAAAAAATCATAAATAGCTTCAGATCCAAGAACTGATCCACCCATACCAATTATTCTTATATTAGCAAATTTTTTATAATCTTTAATTGTTTTTTTTGAATAACTATATTTATATGTTGGCTTTAAAGTTTCTAAAACTTTTGGTTGATCTTTTAATAGATTATTAAAATCTTTTTTTATCTTGTTATTATTTTTGATATTCAAAAAATTTTTAAATATCATTATCTTTCATTAATTTTTTCGATAATAGATTTTTCAATTGAGCCACTTGTTTTATTGGTTACTACAACTTTATCCGTGGATGATCCTTGCGTAATAATATTTTTTATACTTAGACTCTTTTCATTGTTTAAAGTTATATTCTCATCAGTTTCTTTGCCTGGTTCTGGCAACTCTCCAAAGCTAGGTGGTAGAACTAAAGGAGATTTTTTTTCAACTAAAAATTCCTGATTTCCTTTTTTTTTACTCCCACCCAATCCTTCGGCAACAGTTCCACATGATTTTAAAAAAAGTGTTATTAACAGCGAGATAATTACTAAATTAATTTTTTTCATTTGTATTTTTATTATTAAAGAAAAGTTCTACTAAAATAAGGCAAAAAACTCCAATAGTAATAAATATATCAGCCACATTAAAAACAAACCAATGAAAATCATAAAAATGTAGATCAATAAAATCTGGGACAGCTGTATAAACTATTCTGTCATAAAAGTTTCCTAAAGCACCCCCTACAATTAATGCAAAAAAATAACCTTGTATGTTATTACTTTTTAACATCATAAATAGAATGGTGATAATGATAAGTCCGATTAAGATTGTAATAGAATTGTAAATGATATTTGCATCTATTGAAAATAAACCAAAAGCTACTCCTTTATTCCAGATCAAGAATAGATTTAAATAAGGAGTTATATAAACATCAACTGAATTTTCTACTTTTGCAAGATTTAAGATGTATAGCTTTGTTACACGATCAAATATAAAAACTATTAATATAATTACCAAATTTAAATAAAAGTTTTTTAAGTTAATTTTGTTCATCAACTTTTTATTTAATCTGAATGCCTCTCACATTTAATTTTATTGATTTTCCAACAAACAGGACATTTATTTCCTTCAGCTTTGGTTGTTTCTATAATTATTTCATCTGTGTTTGATTGATGAACTAAAGCAGAAGACGTAATACATATTTCTGAAAAATCTACATTTTTTAAAATTTCAAATAATGTTTTATTTAGATTAATAACTAGGCTAGCTTCTAAACTTGATCCTATTTCCTTGCTAGCTCTTTTTGCCTCAATGCTTATATTGCATACATCTCTAATTTTTTTTAATTCTATCCATTTTTTATGCAGTTCTTCATCTTGAAAAGATTCTGGAAATTTCATGAATTGCTCTAGATGAATGCTTTTTTGTTCTTTATTTATTAGAGTAAAAATTTCTTCTGTTGTAAATGAAAGTATGGGTGCAAACCATTTAGTTAGAGATTCTAAAATAATATTTAAAACAACTATACTACTCTTTCTTCTATCAGAATCTTTTGGGTCACAATATAAAACATCCTTCCTAATATCAAAATAAAATGAAGATAGGTCTACTGTGCAAAAATTTAAAAGCTCTTTATAGAGATTATGAAAATCATAAGATTTAAAGTAATCTTTAAAATTTTTATTTAACTCATATACTCTATGAAGCATATATCTCTCTAACTCTGGTAATTGTTTGATGTCTAGATTTTCCATATCAATTTTTTGGAAACTATCGTTTAAGTTACCTAGCAAATATCTAAAAGTATTTCTAATTTTTCTATATGAATCGGCGTGTTGTTCTAAAATAGAATAATCAATTCTTAAATCCTCTGCATAATTAGATGATGCAACCCATATTCTTAAAATATCTGCTCCATATTTTTTTAAAATATCCTCGGGTGCAATTACATTTCCTACCGATTTTGACATTTTGAGACCTTTGCCATCTACAACAAATCCATGCGATAAAATTGATTCATAAGGCGCCCTACCTCTCGTCCCACAAGATTCTAAAAGTGACGAATGAAACCAACCTCTATGCTGATCAGAACCTTCTAAATACATTGATGCTGGCCATTGAAGATCTTCTCTTTTTTCCAAAACAAATGCATGCGTACAACCACTATCAAACCAAACTTCAACAATATCACTTATTTTTTCGTAATCATCTGCTTTATATTTATCGCCTAAAAATCTTTGAGGATTATCAGAAAACCAACAATCAGAACCTTCTTTTTCATAAATGTTTGCAATATTCTCATTTACGTTATCGTCTACTAAAATTTCTTTAGTAGTTTTATGAACAAATATTGGAAGTGGAACCCCCCAAACTCTTTGTCTTGAAACACACCAATCTGGCCTTGCTTCAATCATTGCTTTTATTCTTTCTCTACCTTTGTCTGGATAAAATTTAGTGTCATCAAGAGCTTTTAACGCTTTTTTTCTCAAGCCATGGCTTTCCATCGAAATAAACCATTGCGGCGTTGCTCTATGAACAAGGGGTGCCTTTGATCTCCATGAATGTGGATATGAATGAACTAGCTCTCCATTAGATAATAACTTTTTTTGTTCTTTTAATTTTTCAATAACAACTGGGTTAGCTTTAAAAATATGAGTTCCCTCAAATAAAGGAAGATTTTTGGTATATTTACCATCACCATCTACAGTCTCTATAGCTTTAATCCCATGCTTTAAACAGAGACTAAAATCATCAGGACCATGACTGGGTGCACAATGAACAATACCTGTTCCCTGTTCTGTTGTAACAAATCTTGCCTCAAGCATTGGGATATCATAATCATAACCAAGCTCTAAGAAAGGGTGACTACAAATTGTATCTTTAAAATCTTTACCCTTAAATTTTTTTATTTCTTTGTAACTTTTAATTTCACAGTCTTTGATAACAGATTCTAGTAGAGCATCTGCTACTACTATTTTTTTATTCTTAAAATCTCCTTCATCACTTAATTCAATTATTAAATAATCTAAGGCTTCATTATAAGCTAATGCTTTATTTGCAGGTATAGTCCATGGAGTAGTTGTCCATATAATAACTTCTGCATTTTCTAATTCTTTTATATTTGTTTTTTTAACTGGAAAGGCTGTGTAAATTGTATCTGATTTATGATCTTGATACTCAACTTCAGCATCTGCTAAAGCAGTTTTTTCTACAGTTGACCAAAGAACAGGTTTAAACCCTCTATAAAGACTTCCTTCTTTTAAAAATTTTCCTAACTCTCTTACGATTTGAGCTTCTGCCTCAAAACTCATTGTTGTATAATGATTATCCCAATCTCCAACAACACCTAATCTTTTAAATTGTGTTTTGTGAACTTCAATCCATTTTTTAGCAAACTCTCTACACTCTTTTCTAAATTCCGTAATTGGAACTTCATTTTTATTTTTTTTATTTTTTTTATATTGCTCTTCGATTTTCCACTCAATAGGTAGACCATGACAATCCCATCCAGGCACATATACAGAATCTTTACCATCCATTTGATGGAATTTTACTATTATGTCTTTCAAAATTTTATTTAAGGCCGTACCCATATGAATATTTCCATTTGCATATGGTGGGCCATCGTGAAGTATAAATTTCTCTTTACCCTTATTAGATTTTCTTAACTCTTTATAAAGATCAATTTTTTTCCAATATTCTAAAATTTCAGGTTCTTTATTCTGTAAATTTGCCTTCATGGAGAAAGCTGTTTTAGGTAAATTTATATTTTCTTTACTCATATTAACTTTTTCTAGCAACTTTTAAGTCACTTTGAATTTGTTTTTTTAATTGATCAACGTTTTTGAATTTTTTCTCTTTTCTTATAAACTTTGTGAACTCTACTAATAAATACTTATTATAAAGATTTCCAGAAAAATTAAAAATATGTACTTCTAATAAAATTTTTTTTTGATTGAAAGTGGGTCTATAACCAAGATTAGCAATCGCTTTTAGTGATTTATTGGAGTTTTTTTGTTTTACTTGAACGGCATACACTCCAGGCATCGCAATCACATAATCTTTAATATCAATATTACAGGTTGGAAAGCCAATTTTTTTTCCTTGTTGCCTTCCCTTTTGAACAATTCCTTCAATTGACCATTTTCGATTTAATAACTTATTGGCTTTTTTTAATTGTCCTTTTTCTAGAAGAGAGCGGATATATGTTGAGGAGATAACTTTTTTATTTAAGATTAGTGGTTGCGGTTTTACTATTTTGTAATGATATTTTTCTTCATTTTTTATTAATTGCCTAACATCTCCCTCTCTTTTATTGCCAAATCTAAAGTTATTACTAACAAATATATATTGGGCTTCTAATTTTTTTGATAAAATTTCTTTAATAAAAAAATCAGACTTAATTAATGAAAATTTTTTATCAAATTTTTTAGTAATTATAAAATCTACTCCAAAATCATTTAAAATTACATTTTTTTGTTTTACATTTGAAATTCTAAAATTTTTAAAATTTTTATTAAAAAACATTTTAGGCATTGGCTCAAATGTTAAAACTCCAATTTTTAGATTAAATTTTTTTTTATAAGTATTTGCTAACTTAAATAATTTTTGATGACCTAAATGAACACCATCAAAATTTCCAATCAAGATAATTGATTTTTTATGATTGTTTGAAATATTAAAATCTTTATACAGCTTCATATTCTACCACTTCAATTCTGTTTGAATAAAATTTACAACAACTTCATATTTCTTTGAAATTACATCTATACCTTCTTTTTTAATTTCTTCTCTATGAATGCCATTTGATATAATTAAAGAATTATAATTTAAAAGATTGGCTCCTTTAATATCTGTATTTAAATTGTCACCAATAGACAAAGCTCTTTTTCCCTCATTGTTAATTGCCTGCTTATAAACTTCAGGAAATGGTTTTCCAAAATAAATAACCTCTCCTCCCATTTTTTCAAAAACAAGAGCTACAGACCCTGCACACAATTCTCTTTTTTCACCTCTC
>Ga0308016_10001416_pt1 | contig 11907 bp, 14 predicted proteins | sample Neamet233_FD_203129 | JGI IMG/M metagenome (GOLD analysis project Ga0308016, IMG submission 203129) | Marine microbial communities from water near the shore, Antarctic Ocean - #233 | ecosystem: Environmental > Aquatic > Marine > Unclassified | place: Southern Ocean | collected 2014-07-28
CGTGTTCTTATAGATTTCATTAAACAGCCAACTCGTCTAGTGACCCTTCGAACTGGAGCAATACTCCTATCTTCCAAGGACCAACTAACGTGCCAGTAGTATGAATATTATTACTATTAAAAACTATCATATTGCCCGGAATAAAATCATATGCTGTTCCAGTTAATCCGTAATACAGTTTTGGAATAGAGTATTCGTCATTTTTTAAATAGTTACTATAAAATGTTTCATCAATTGGACCATCCACACAATCGTATACGTGTTCATCTTCCCAAGGAGACATTGATATTCTATGATTGTGATCTAAGGCAGTGCCCATAGGCTCGTCGCCGTCCCAAGTTCGGCCAATGCCATTATCGGTCCACTGATCAAATACTATTAATTTTTGCTTAGGTTCAGGAACTTCTAAATGTATAGGAATATTAACATTTATTAACTGATATGGTTGATCGCTATCTACATGCGGACTATAGTAATTAGTGTGCTTATAAATATTTCCGCCTTGGCCTTTATTAGTGTGAAAATATTTACTTAGTATTGGATCTAGTACTTCGTGCAAATGTGACCAGGGACTATTAATCTTTATTACTTTAGGATTATTAGGCTTGTGTACGTGTAACTCTGGATGGCTATCAAAAAAGTCCTTTATATAGTTACACGTTTCTAACGGAATACTATTCTCAAAGCAAATGTGTTTCATTTTGGTACGTCCGTTGATCCAAAGCCGATAATTGCTCGTTTATATTCTGACGAAGTATCTGGTAACATATTGTCTGATAAAAACCAACTGCTACTATGCCAGCGCCTAGTATCAAAAATCATTGCTGTACCCAACTTCCATTCGTAAACACTATGAACTTTTAAGTCTTGATATAGCTTGTAATATTCTGTTCCTTTGGGATTATACTTTGCAACTTCTTCGTCTACCTGTTTTGCTCGTCTATAATTAATAACTTCGTTAGTATCAATATATCTCATTTCACCTTTACGGAATACTACTTTACGAGGAAATTCTTCAGCCCTGTTATAATTTATAGTATAAGGTTGCTTGCAATTCCATTCTAAAGGAATTATTACGCCAATGTCAACACGACATTCTACTTTATCGTCCCAAGGCACTACTGTATAATCAGTGTGCAGGCCTGCTGGTTCTCCGCTATGAAAGTATTGAAATGCCCAATCAAAGTATCCTAACTTATTCGAAAAGTAATTAGACAAAGTTTCGTTTACATCTGCGGGCACATTAATAAAATAGTTAAAGTTTTTTGCTCCAGTATATTTTACATCAGTGCCATTAAATAATTTTTGGGCTGTAGTGATATGCTGAAGAATATTTAAATCATGTTCATAAGATCCGTACTGCACCATCATACTCTCTCTTCTCTTTCAATCTTGTTTAGACCTTTATCAGTGCCGCGCTCGTCAAACTTTCCTTCAATTAAAAAACGCAACGGTGTACGTACACCAAATTTATTAATTCCGTGTTCTCCTTCGTCTAACCAGCCTACATGAATACTATTTGTTTCACCTAGGTTAAAGTCTTTACATACTTTGCTATATAGGTCACTATAGTTACTCCACCAGTAGTCTGTACCAAAATGTTTCATTGCTTCTACGCCTAACCACATATCACTAACATTTGCATATGCAAAGTCATTCATAATACTTATTGGACCAACAGTTTTCTCTTTAGTATATCTGATACCTATACGCTGACTGCCCATGCCTAGTGCTTTTGATAAACTTACACTAACGCTTTTTATGGCCGGGTGCGTAACATCAAAATCAAAGTTTCTGCATTGTCCAAACCAAGCACCGTCAATGTGTATAGGTATGTTATGTTCGTCACAATAGTCTAGTAGTAAATCAAAGTTCTCATGATAACCTGTAGTAATGCAACTTGGATAGCTTACAATAAATACATCGCCTGGTTTTAAGTCTTTATAATGTGTAATCTGTTTAACAGTAAAGTCTGTTAGTCTTCGATGATACTTGTATTCGCCTTTGTATGTAGCTATACGCGAATACTTACTACTGTGCAAGTAGTGCAGTTCATCTAGTTGATGTGTAGTACCAAGTATAGCATCTCTGCGTGTAAAGGTCTCTAAGCCCGTGTATTTTACATGTTTATGTGCATTAATCCATTTGTCTATCTCTTCTAAGAAGTATGCTGTATATGCATGCGGATCTTTAGGATAATCCTTCATAGACAGTTCTTGTCTAAACTTAGTAAACTTACTAAGATACATAGGACGCTGGCGTCTTGTTCCTAACATCTCAAATGTTATATCTTCATATTTCATAATTGTCTATCTCCTTTTTAAGATATTCAAATATTAATTTATTCGATTCAATTCCGGGATGATCTAGATCTCTTGCATTATCGATATGAAGTTTTGTAGGGGAAGTTTTGTCATAAGTTTCAAATTGCACTGATGGAATATTAAATGTTTGGAGTAGCCAATTTGTTTGATCATGTGCAAGTTTACTATAATATGACAAACTATTATTATCAAATATTTTGCGGGCTATTTCGTGTTTAAGCATGTCTGAGTTTGCATTTATATTTATAGAGCCGACTACCAGTCGATGTTCTGCTGGCCATTGTATTGTCATTATTTTTGGCAATCGGTGGCCGCTAGATAACAACTGGAGTAAGTTATCTTTAATAAGATTTTGAGATCCGCCACATCGTCCAATATTTAATACTGGCATATTATAGTGTTCTTCTAATAAATCACTATATCGATGTTCTTTATGTAATGCTTGACCAAACGTATGACTACACCCTGCTGATAAAATGTAATCACTATCTGGCGGAATATCATGATCACACCTATAGCCATACGTGTTTATAGTGTAATCAATAGGATAGTTAATGTATAATCCTGCTTTATATTTTTTAAGGTATTTTCTATTCCGTCGGTATTCTTCTTCTTCTGCGGGCCAAAGAAACGCTACACTACTATTACACCGGGGCAATATTTCCGAAACTTTTGTAAAAGGATCTATATCCATTTTTCTACCACCGCATCTAATTTACAAGGACACGCTTTGTAGTTACAAACAATAGGATCATCTGGAAGTGTATATCCTGTGTTTATGTTACCAATACTACCGCCTACTCGTTTTGTGCAACGTAGTATGTTGCCGTCTGGCTCAACCATTAACCGCTTTAATCCTGCTGTACAAGTATACCCTTCAAACTTATGCAAGCCTTGATCTAGCACTTTCATAAATTTCATTTCTTTACCATCAAATCGTAACGTCTGCGGAAACTTCCATGTAATGCCAAATGGTTTCATTTTATTAAAATACTTTGTAGTAATCCATTCACGTTGCTCATCTGTGTATTCAAAATAACTATGTCCGTGAATACTTGTACGCACAAACTTAGGAGTTATTTCTACATTAAGTTTTGACAGACGTTCGTACAACACTTTAGCACGTTCAAATGTGTCAGGTACTATCATCAAAGGAACACTAACGCTTGCTTTATGTTGCATTATTTCAGCTACTTTAACAAAGTGATCATCGTCAGCTTCTTCATTGTGCCAGCTTAAAAATACAAATGTATTTTGCTCTCTAAACTTTTCCCAATAGCGTAAGGTTCTACTAGCATTAGTACCGTACTCTACAAATACATTGTCATCGCTAATTGCATCAACAAAGTCCTGGAACTTAGGCCATACAGTAGGCTCGCCTCCTAATACTTCTACATACAAGTACTTGTTTCTTTTCTTTAATTCGTTTATGAACTCTAAATATTTTGTCCAATCATCTGGCCAACGATACGATCCGTCTCTATGAAAGTCACTACAATAGCTACAGTTAAAATTACACACATTATGAATAAACAGTGTTACAATGCAACAATCTAAATTTTCACTTGTTATGTGCATTAAACAATTCCTTGTATTGCGGGACAATATCTAATATATTTTGATTTCTAACTTCGTCTAATTTTGCAGTTTGATCTATAAAATGGCCTAGCCATTCTTCACTATAGTCTTCGCTCATCATAAACGTTTCAATACCGGTTAATACTTTAATAAAATTGTCTTTAACTTTATCACTAAAGTCTGTAGTTAGTATCCAATCCTTATGTTCCTGATAATGTTCAGCAACTTGATCTTTAAGATACTGCGGTAATACTTTTACATTGTAGTATTTTGGACTATGGCACATATGATGCGTAATCACAGGCCGGGGACCAGTTATTGGATTAAACTTATCTAATCCGCTTTCCGTAAGTTTCCACTTCATAAAGTCTGCTGTGTGAAAAACGTTCATAGGTGTAACAGTATAAGCAAACCATGCTTTAAGATTAATGCGTTCATTGTTTTGCAATGTCATCATATTCTTATACACTGCATCAAACTTTGCAGGTGTACGCTGGTAATTAAATACATCACCAATACCATCTATACTAACGCCAATGCGTATTTGTTTAAACTGTTCCCATAAGTGTACTAACCTGTCAGGTACCATAGTTAAGTTTGTATTATATTCTAATTGTATTTTGCCTGCTTTACCACTAGCAACTAGTCTTTCAAGACTTTCTTGATGTTCTGCAATGATCAAAGGCTCACCGCCTACAATATAAAGTTTCTTTGCATCAGGTGCATACTTTTCAAAGTTATTCCAGTAAATATCATTATCCTGAAACCAATTATATTGATCAGTATGCCATTTACCTTTAGCATTTTTAGTTAACTGAATTGTTTCATGTGTATCTTTGTAGTGCGTTCTACCTGTAGTTTTTACAAAGTCATCATACCATTTGTGACTGTCGGTAGGTCCGCACATGCGACATTTTAAGTTACAGAAGTTTCCATAACGTATGTCCATAAACTCAATGTCTTGCTTACTTGTATCAAGTGTACCATCTTCTTCAGTAATAGGTAACATTTTTTCAAGGCTTATATCACCGGAATACTTCCCCCAGTCATCGTTTTCATATTCACGTCGACTACGCATACCGCTTTCTTCTTCTTTTTTGCAACGAGTACATTCTGGATGCCATTCACCTTTCATCATACTAACACGCACTTCTTTTAAAATTTCTGCGTTACGTGCTTCGTTCCAGTCGTCCTTGCCTGCGTTATAAGGAGTGCCATCTTCTTTTGTCATAATACCACGCTTTGGACTATAACTGTTTGTATTACAGCATATACGCAAGTCTCCGTTATTGCGAAGGTTAATACTATTCCACGGTAATGGACAAAAGGTACAAGCTGTACTCATTCTATATCCTTAAAAATTTCAATCATTTCTGGAAACGTTTCTTCAAAAGTGTTTCCACGTTGCTTGTCACATAATCCTAAAAACTCTTTCATCTCAGGCAGGCGTTGGCTCCAGTCTTCACTTTCCATAAAGCTAAGAATGCCGTTTAGTCGCTTAATGCCGTACTCGGCAGTACGCCACTGTTCGTACTCTACTTTACCTTTGTGCCATTCTGGAATGCCTAACTCCCAGTTTGCTTCCCACCAAGGGTACCATGCTTCGTATTTTGCTCTACACTTAGCTTTAAAATCTACAGGCAAACTTTTAACATTTAAATGTGCAGGCCAATATACAAAGTGCTGACTAATACCGCCAGCGCCAAATGGCCACATGTTAACTTTCTTAAACTTTTGCTCTAGCTTCCATTGAATGAAATCTGGCAAGTAGTATACATTTAGTGCTTGTACTGCACACGCAATAGTAACTTCAACGTTGTTGCTAGTTTGTGTATCTAACAAATGGAATACTTCTTCTTGGCGTGTCCACTTACTAGGATAACGAATGTAATCGTTCATCTCTTTTATACTGTCAATACTATAGTGGAAACGTACTAGTTTAAATTCTTTCCATAGGTCAAACAACTCATCACGCCATTCAACTCCGTTTGAGTTGTAGCGTAGTTCTAAGTCTTTTGCATAACCCATTTTAATTGCGTGTTCAAGTATTTCGTAGTGTTCTTCAATGATAAGACTTTCGCCACCAGCAAAATAAATTTGTTGCATGCTAGGCATTTGTTCATAAAACTGTTTCCAAAATGTAGGATTTTGTTTATGCCAGTTGTAGCTACTGCCATTAGTGCTACCTTTGTCTTGCCACTGCATGATCTCTTTGAGAGATTCATTTTTTACTTCAGGAAATATCTTTTTATAATCTTTGATCCAACCACTACTATCGTGTGGGCTACACATAACACACGCTAGTTGACACTTAGTACCAAAACGTAAATCAATGTATGCTAAGTTAGGAGGAACTTCTCCATCCGGTTGTGTATCGGCAAGGATTTTATCTAAATCAACTCGCTGGCTCCAATAGTGTGTTTCCCATTGTCGCTTACTACGGTGCCCAGCGGCTTCTTCTTTGTAACATTTTAAACAGCTAGGTGGCTTTTCGCCTGCAAGCATTTGCTTACGCACATTTTTCATGTACTTACTATTCCATGCTGTTTCAAAGTCGCTAACATTTAAGTTATTAGGCTTACCATCATCTGTTTTAAGGATGCCTACTTGGCCACCGTGTTCTTTGTCATTGGTTGCACCAACACTACTAGCATTTGCTGTACAACATACTCGCATACTACCGTCTGGTCGTGTACTTAGATGCACCCAAGGTAATAAGCAGAATGTTTCTGATGGTAATTTGGTGTTGTCTGTCATATTAATACTTATCCTAATTAAGTTAGTAGTTTATTTAGGCTGGCAGATAATACTTTTACATCTCTTTTAAGCAATATATCTCTATTTTTAGTAGTATATTTAAAAAAGTTAAACCATGTTTCGTTATACTCACCTTTATTTTGTATTATTCTTAAAATTTCATCTGTATACGGATGATCAATTCCTTCTAAATATTTAATCACTGGCATAAGATACTCTGGAGGAATACTATTAAGTGTGCCGTTGGCAGCACCCATTACAGGATAAAATTCAGCTGGGGAACTATCTTGTATAAACCAAGGTAACCAATCTTCGATAGTTAGTAACGCTACTAATCCGATTGTTATGTGATATTTTATAGTTAACCCAGGATGGGTATTTTGTAGTGTTTGCATAACTTTAATGTTTCGCTCTATAGTATTCCATTTTCCTGGAGGACGTAAATATTCAAATGTCTTGCCGGCTCCGTCAATACTCATGTCTAATTTTACCCCATCAAACTTATTAATTATATCTAACCATCTTTTATTTACATTTGTCATATTACTTGTAAAATGTAGACTAGGTCGATTATCATAGGTCTTTAAAAAATAATTTAAAAATTCATAAACTTGAGGTTGTATGCTAGGTTCTCCTCCTAGTATTTTTATTCTTTTTAATTTTGATAAATCAAGGTCATAAACATTTTTAGAGTTAAACTGATAAACAGTTTCTCCGCGCTCTTTAGCAATTAAACTACTATTACTAGAGTTACACATGCCACATTTCATATTACATAAGTTTGATGGACGAAAATCTATTCGATTTATTTCATCAAGTACCCAGGGGTTTTGTTTTTTTTCAACTTTACTAGTTATATCTAATCTAGTAGAAACTTTTCCTATTTTTTCAGCATGTATACACTGTCTACATGTAGTTGATAAGAAAGACATGTCTTTCTTAATCATTGCTGTTTTTATTCTTTGCCATTGGTTTGACTTGTGTCGTTTTTTAATATTAAACTGCAACGGATCACCGGCCCATTCACAGCAAGGAGAAAACTCTGTGTCCTTGTCAGATGTTGGTTTATTTAATGACGAGCTACGTGCATACAACTGTACCCAAGGAGCGTAGCAAAATGGCTTACCTTTAGATGTTGGCATTTAATAACTTCCTTATGTGAGGAGATAACCATTTGTATACTTCTAGATGCCCTTCAGCGGCATAGTGAGGTGAATCGTCAACACCTAATGCCATAAACTTATTGTCTAATGCATCAGCAACACTGCCAATCCAATTTGACGGCACAGTTATTGAATGTTCTAAGTCTGATCCTGGGTGGTGGTACCCATTACCCCAGTCGAACATTAATACATTATCTTTTCCATATACTGCATTAACTAAGTCAATTTCTTTTTGCAGATTCCATCGTTGTTGGTGACTATTTAAGTACCAACTAAAGAATTGTTTAATGGTTTTTACAGATAACAAAGTAGACTCTGCGAACATTGCTAGTCTACGATGTTTATTTGTCCCAACAATATTATCTAATAAAGAAGGAGTTACACATACACTTTTGTTAGATTTAAATGAGTCATCAAAATATGTATAATTGGTAAAGCGGCCGTCAACTGCGTCAGTTTTAAAATCAGAAAAGGGAAATCGAGGTGTGTGACTGTCGTCCATTACAATGTTTGCTCTTCCTAAATGTGTCCACTGTATTATAACTTTATCAGGAGAACCTACATTTTCTTCACACTGGCGTAGTCTTAGATAAGCACTGTCATTTGCGCCGCCTGGCTCACTTAAATCATAAACATGACAATCTGGAAAATGTTTTGCAATTAGTGCAGGATAGCTTTCATTATGGCAGTCGCCGTCATACCAGTGCGAATAACTGCACCCTACTATAAATATTTTTTTCATTTAAACTGCTCTCCAAATGGATCAAATTCTGCGCCACACTTCATAGCACATACTTTAAGTTTTCCGTTACTGCAACTTGGTTTGTTCCAGCTATCCTGTATTCTATCAAATGCACCTGTAGCAAATACTTGCTCTAACCCATTACGTGCATCGAGTGTATCTTTATCAATAAAGTTCCATATCTGTTCTACTTTAGGATCTTTATGCCACCACTTATACATACGTCCGGCAGTCCAACAACACGGCATCGCTAGGCCCTCTGCTGTTATGAATAAGCTATTATCTTTCTTTACTTTACAAATGATAGGTGCCGCATCATAGTAAGCATCCATAGAACCGTACTTGTTAATAATTACTTCTTGCTTACTAAGTGCTTTGTTAACATACTTTGCATCTGGTTTTTTAATTTCCGTTGTAGTGTTGCCTTTTTTGTCAAGAGCCTGATGAGATTCTTTCTTCTTTGAATCTTGTGTAATAAAGCGGCCTGTTTTCTTTTTCATAAACGTTTCGCAACCCCAGGTCATTGCAAGTGCTTCTGCTTCTTCTACTTGATGTTGGTTGTGTTCAAATATTAAAAAGTCCCAACGTGCTCTACCTCCAGCATTAATAAACGTTTGCATGTTACGCTCTACATTGTCCCAGTTTACTCCTTGGCGATAAAGATGATTAGTGTCACGCAATCCATCTACACTGAATATAACTGCTCCGTTTTTATTAATAACACCAGCAAGCTCTTCCCACCAAGCAACACTTTTTGCTCCGGCATTAGTATTCATACTTAACCACATTGCAGGATTATGCTCTCTAAAGTACTTGAATATTTCTAGTGTGTCTCGGGCAACAATAGGATCGCCTAAGTTGCCGCACATAAACATTGTGTCTAACTGTGTAATAAACTCGGGAATGAATATCTTTTTACAATCTTCTAAGCTAAGTTCATCTAAATTAATGTGTGGATTAATGCCCTTGCCGTTCATGTTACGATCACACATAGGACAGTTGGCTTGACAGTTTTGTGTAACTTCTAAGTGTATTGCTCTTATATCTTGGTACTTATACATATCTACCAAACCCCCAATGGCGCTCGGCACAGAACCAACATACTTCACAATGTTTACTAAAGTCAGTTGTTATCTCTTCACAACTTCTAGTTAGTGGAAACAGTTCTTCTAATACACCAAGGCGAGTGTAGTGTTCTGCAACCCCTCGTTTGTCTATATTAATAAGAGGACTTCTGTAATTACTTTGTCGCGGCTTAAGCCTGCCGTTCGGCAACCGCCGGTTTCTTTCTGGCAGTGCCACATGCCCGCTTGCTACAATTTCCTGTGTTGGATTAGCAGTAATGCCATTGAAATGAACTGTAAATAAGTTTTTTCCATACTTTAACGATCGGGTTAGTGCGAGCTGATCCACAGTATAGTGTGTAGCCCTAACACTACCAAACTGATGTTGTGCAAACACAACTCCTGTTAGATCCTCTACCTTGCGCAATACTCGGTCTGCAAATATTAACTGATACGGCTTTATATCTGATATTCCTGTTACAGGATGTATAGTAATATCTGGTCGTTCTTCTGTTACATATTTTGCTAACATGTATGTAACAATAGCACTATCTGCTCCGCCTGATATTTTAATCCCAATATCAGTCACGTCTTTAGAAAGATTAATTTCCCAGCTATCTTGTGAATTTTCAAACTTCATCTAACACCAACTTTACATCTTTTCCAGGACCCACAACACTTGGAAGATCGCCGTACTGTTCAATGTACCAGTTAATAACAGCCTTATACCAGTTGCTACTATTATGGTGAGCTAGTTTATTAAACTGATGTATATTATTATTAGTAGCTTGCATCGTACTTAGTGCCCTAGCACTTTCAGTTTGGAGCTGTCTAAGTTTAAGGTTACTTATATCCAATTAACATAAACCTCTTGTACTTAGGTAACTCTAATTCTCCTACATATAACTGAGTAGTCATAGGTGCTGTTATTCGAAACTGTGTACAATCTTCTACACAATTTACATGTTCGTCTACATCAAAGAAGTTGTTGCTTTGTAATATAACTAACTTGCCGCTTGGTATCTTTGCGTACCATTCATCAAAGTTTTCAATATGCTCGCAACTTGTGTTTATAATAGTATCTGGAATGTCTGTAATAGGATAACTCATTCTATTATTAGTATTACTCCAAATTTGCCATTCGTGCTTATTATAATCAATATCCATAATATCTTGTGTAATACTTTTAAACTTCCAATCTTCTTTAACTTGGTTTCGATTAATTGTATCAGCTATTTGTAAACACGATTCGTCTATGTCAAAACTTCTAATTTTATCTATATTACATTTACTTTGAAATAACATTGCCGCAAGAGTAGCATACCATCCAGCACATAAAAAAACAGTACCTAATGAAATGTCTAACGATTCTAGTTCAGTTACAAGCCATCTTTTACTTTTTAGTTGTCCCCAACTAAGTGCATCACTAAGATCAGCATCGTGATTGTCAACTGCATTTCGAAGATTATTAAATAATGGATTATTAGTTAGTACTAACATTCTTCCGTATATATCATTATCATCTTTCCATTCAATCATTATCAAATTGCTCCTTTAGCCAATCATAGTTATTTACTAGTCTTAAAGCGGCAGTATCGCCTTGATGAGTAGCGCCATACTTACGCCCAGCAATGGAACCACGAATAGCATAGTCACCAAATAAGTTTTCACGCCCAACGGTACACCACGTATCCAGTCTACTATCTGTTTCTTCATTTTTTTGCCGATCAATTACTTTACTGCTTAATTTTGCACATTCTCTAAATGCACTACGCCATGTACTAAACGGATTAGTATTAAATGCTGTAATGTTTGCGATTTCGTGCATTACTTTAAATTTGTGCGTTATACTAGTTGTCATATCAGGCTGTGACAAATCCATGTCAATAGTAAGCTGACGAGGGAATAGTTTTATTCCGCCGTTGCCATACACTAATCCGTTAACTGGGTTTTGACTGCGCCATACATGCACTGTGTCTAGGTTATCTTTATCAGGTTCGTAACTAAAGTCAAAGTCATCCATTACTATTGCATCTGCATCAACAAACCAGACCATTTCTGTGTTAGCTAGTTTAGCACCTTGTATGTGAGCTTGATGAATTCCAGTTACACCGTGTACACGTTTAGCCCAGAAGTATGTTTCAGTAAGACGTTCCCAGTTAGCATCAGCTTCGGGTTCATTATAACTTATAAAAATAATATCATACATAGTTTATTATAACACCTTTTTAGTTAATTGTCTAGTGTTTCCGTAATGAATTACCTTACAATTTTCATTT
>Ga0308016_10001418_pt1 | contig 11902 bp, 10 predicted proteins | sample Neamet233_FD_203129 | JGI IMG/M metagenome (GOLD analysis project Ga0308016, IMG submission 203129) | Marine microbial communities from water near the shore, Antarctic Ocean - #233 | ecosystem: Environmental > Aquatic > Marine > Unclassified | place: Southern Ocean | collected 2014-07-28
ATACATCAACAAACTCATGCGCTCAGGTCCTTACACTGGTAAGAAACAAGGCGCAATGAAAGCATTCGAAGCTGCTCTTGACACAATCGCAATAAAAACTGGCGAAAACCCACTGCAGATATTTGTCAATGCAATTTGCAATGGCGCACCAATGGAAGAGATCACCCGGATTAAGTTCGGCGCAGTATCTCAACCAAAGGCAGTCGATGCATCACCTTCACGTCGCCTCGACGTCGCTCTTCGTAATCTCGCAAAGGGTGCACATCAAGGAACGCACAAGTCAAAGCGAACTCTTACCAACTGTATCATCAATGAGCTTTCAAAGGCTGCCGCTGGTGATGCTACTTCTTTCGCTGTTGGAAAGAAGGAAGAATTGGAACGCATCGCATCCTCTGCTCGTTGAGCCTGAATACAGCGTATTCAAGTCGAACTTTAATGGCATTTGCGAATGCCTTGTTTCGTTCACTGTCGATGCTATCCGTATCTTCGTAGCGAGTCACTTAAGAACCCCTTTCCGGTGGCCGAGATTGACGAGTAGTCACAGGTGATTTCATGGGCCGAAAGGAAGACAACATTAACAAAGCAACAGAAGTCATGCATATTTTACCTCAGATCCGTAATTTATGTATTGCCGCACACATTGACCACGGAAAAACAACTCTTTCCGACAACCTCATTGCTGGTGCAGGAATGATGTCCAGTGAACTTGCCGGTGCAGCTCGTGTTCTCGATTTCGATGAACAAGAATCCGCTCGTGGAATTACCATTAACGCAGCATCTGCTTCGATGGTTCACGAAATTGAAGGAACTGATTATCTCATCAATCTTATCGATACTCCAGGTCACGTTGACTTTGGTGGTGACGTTACTCGTGCAATGCGTGCAGTCGATGGATGTTTCATTCTCGCATGTGCTGTTGAAGGTCCAATGCCTCAAACTGAGACTGTTGTCCGCCAAGCACTCAAGGAAAAGGTGAAGCCTGTTCTTTTCATTAACAAGGTTGACCGTCTCATCAATGAGTTGCAGGTCACCCCAGAGGACATGATGGCTCGTTTCACTGAAACGATCAAGAAGGTTAACCGCCTCATCAGCCAATTTGCCCCTGAAGAATTCAAGAAGTCGTGGCAAGTCAGTGTCTTGGATGGAACCGTCGCCTTTGGTAGTGCATTCCACAACTGGGGAATTACTATTCCATACATGAAGAAGTCTGGTGTTTCGATGACTGATATTTTCGAATATTGTAAAAATGAAGACCAAAAAACATTGGCTGAGAAAGCTCCAGTCCATGAAGTTCTGTTGGATATGGCTGTTACTCAGTTGCCAGGTCCAGTTGAAGCACAACCTTACCGTGTTCCAAATATTTGGACCGGCGACATTGAATCCAAGATCGGACAAGCGATGGTTAATTGCGACCCTGAAGCAGAACTCGCTATGATGATTACCAAGATTTGGATGGACCCTCACGCAGGAGAAGTTGCAGTTGGTCGTATCTATTCAGGTTCGATTTCTCAAGGTGAAACAGTGTATGCAATTGGTGCTGCCAAACCAGAACGTGTTCAACAAGTGAGCATGATGGTCGGTGGAGACCGTATTACTGTCCCTAAGGTTGTTGCAGGAAACATTGCAGCCCTAACCGGAATCCGTTCAGCTGCTGCTGGTGTTACACTTTCACGTGACAAAGATTTCACGCCTTTCGAACCAATTCGACACTACTCCGATCCCGTTGTTACTGTCGCTGTTGAACCAAAGAGTATGAAGGACCTTCCAAAGTTCATCGATGCTCTTCGTTCACTCGCAAAGGCTGATGCTTCTCTTCAAGTAACTACCAACCAAGAAACCGGTGAAGCATTGCTCGCTGGAATGGGTGAACTTCACTTGGAAATCACCGTATATCGTATTGAAGAAGAACAGAATATCAAAGTGAGCGTCAGTCCACCTATTGTGGTCTACCGTGAAGGTATTCAAGGTAATAACCGTGGAAATGCGTTTGAGGGTAAGTCCCCGAACCGCCACAACCGTTTCTTCTTTGAAATCGAACCACTAACACCTGAAGTTGTCGTAGCACTCCGTTCAGGAGATCTTGGCTCGGGAACAATTCGACCGAACGATGCAAAGGAAGTCGGACGCAAATTCGGTGAACTTGGAATGGATAAAGATTTGATGCGTAAGATTTATGCAATCAATGGCTCCAACGTTTTGGTTAACGATACCAAGGGTATTCAGGGACTACACGAAACTCGTGAATTGATTATTGAAGCCTTCAATGGCGTATGTGTCAAAGGACCAATTGCTGATGAACCTGTTCAGGGAATGTTTGTTCGACTCGTCGATGCAAAGCTTCACGAAGACGCAATTCACCGTGGACCTGCTCAGACAATTCCTGCAGTTCGTAATGGAATTAAGGGTGCAATGCTTCGTGCACGAACCGTTTTGCTTGAACCTATGCAGAAGGCTTTCGTCTCTGTGCCAAACGATTGGCTCGGTCAAGTAACCCGTGAAGTAACCAACCGTCGTGGTATCATTGAAGATATGCCATCTGAAGGTGAAGTTACGACCGTCATAGGAATTTTACCTATTGCTGAAACTTTTGGTTTCTCAAACGATATTCGTGCTGCATCTCAAGGACGAGCTGTTTGGAACACCGAAAACCTAGGTTTCGAGATGCTTCCTCCACAATTGTTCGACAAAGTCGTTGCTCAAATTCGTACTCGTAAGGGACTCAAGCCTGAACCTTATCCAGAATCTTACTATTCCGAGTGAGATGAATGCAAGGCTCAATCCTGGGCCTTTTTGCTGCACCTCTTGGAGGTGTTCCAAAGCCTTCAGTGGAAACCTTACATATCCAAGAATACGGATGTATCGGTGATAAGCAAAGCGATACTAAGCATCATGGAGGCCCAAACCGGGCAGTTTGTTTGTTCAGTAGTGAAGTAATCAATCGTCTTCAAAGTGCAGGTCATCCAATTTATCCAGGTTCAGTAGGAGAGAATATTCTAATCCAAGGAATTGCATGGGATGCAGTTTCAATTGGAACACAATTCCACTTTAATCAGGTGATTTTAGAAATTACTTCCGACGCCCCACCTTGTCGAACAATCAAGGATTCTTTTTTGAATGAGGAATTCAAATGTATTTCAGCAAAAATAAACCAACATTCGACTCGCTGGTATGCTAAAGTGATTCAGTCTGGCGAGGTACTTATCGGAGAAGACGTCGTTCTCAACTGATACGCTTCAGTTGGAAGTCTGTGAGTTCACGGAGTGCCCGTAGTGAAGGTCCTTGAGTGATACGGTCGAGACAAGCATGTGCTTTGGCATGGTATTCCACTGCTCTTTTTCGTGCATAATCGATTGAACCTAAGTTGTCAAGAGCTTGTAAAGCAGCATCGATTGACTCCGAATCTGCATCATCTCCCTTCCCAAGTGCTGCGAGCAGCGTCGATTTATCTTTCGAATCTGGTTGTGCAAGCGCATGGATCACCATGAGCGTACGCTTCCCCTGCGCGACATCTGATCCTGCTGGCTTTCCAAGGACAGACGAGTTTGAAAGAACATCAATTAAATCGTCCATCAATTGAAAACATAATCCAACTGCAAGACCCCAGTCTGCCATACAATCAATTGTTTCTTGGTCTGCACCTGACATTCGAGCTCCTATTTCAGCACAGGTGAGGAACATGACCGCAGTCTTTCCTTCGATCATCTCAATGTAGTCTTCTTCGGACACCGCCAATTCATCTTCGAATTCAATATCCATTTGCTGTCCTTCACTGACTCGGCGAACCATCCATGCGATTCGACTCACCAAGGATGCTACATCTGCAGCTTCTAATCCTTCAGCTTGAACTAAACGTTCGAATGCAATAGCAAGCATGGCATCTCCTGCATTGATTGCAGTTGGAAGGTCGAATTCAATATGAACTGCATTTCGTCCTCTTCGAACGTCATCATCATCCATTATATCATCGTGCACGAGAGTGAAATTATGGACTATTTCAATCGCAGCACCAACATCCAACATTCCAGAATGAGAGTCTCCTACTGCTTTGCCGACAAGCCAAGGTAAGGTTGCTCGTAGGCGTTTCCCGCCTCCGTGAATTAAGTGCGTCATTGCTGAAGCCAAACGCTGATGGCGAGATGCCATCAAACTGTTCATAATCCGTTGTTCTACAAGTGGCTTTATTTCAAGAACTGAGATGTCTAATCCAGCGCCTTCTGCTTCAGGCAACATATGCGTTACATCACCCATATCATGAATTTTATCATCAGCGAGTTCATTCAATGCAGATGTATCTCCGACAGCATTCCACCATTCTTCGTTCATTATTCGAGCAGCAATACATCTGAACCAAGGTGCGATTGAACCATTTTGTGGTTCCTCTTCAAGAAGTAACTCTTCAAGTTCCTCATAGGTGACCCATGCGACTTCCGATACTTCATTTGGATTTGGGTTGAGTTCGACATCGACTTGAGCAATCAAAATATGATCGACTTCTCGCTCAATCCATGATTCGTTCATTCGTGCGGAGTAACGCATTTTCGTCATGAAGTGGAAATCGTCAACAGAAAAGTACGATGGTGAAATTCCAAGTTCTTGTTCCAATTTACGTATGGCAGCCTTTTTGACTCCGAGAGCATTTTCTTCGTTCAATTCCTCTTCTGAATGAAGGGGATGAGAACAACAGGAATTAGCCCAAACTCCTGGAAAAGTAACTTTATCATCTGCTCTTCGTTGTAGAAGAAGACGTTTATTTGAGTCGAAAAGAAGGACGCTGAATGCTCGATGATAGGAGCCTGCTTCATGATGTGCAGAAAGTTTTGACAATGGACCCAATACTTCATCTTCCTCAGTGACTGAAATAATTGCCTCAGCCATCAGTTGTGTTTGTACGGCATCCGCACCAATTGAGTCGAGGATACCCTGCTCAGAATCGGTGAGTTCGATACTTTGAACATCTTCAATCTCATAGCCGGCCATGTGAACCCCAACCCAATGGATTCGCACACGCTACATGAAGAGTTCTCTATTTTAGGTTGACAGAAACATTCCTCTTTGTATCTGAAAAGTAGTTCAGTTCACTTATTAGCAGTTACAATCGTACCTCTTACCGGATTGCCGAGCATCGCGCCCAATACCCGTTCAGATTCTCCACCATTTACCATGATTACTTCAATTCCATGAGATGCCACGAATGAGCCACGGGCGGCTTTTAGGCCGATACCTCCAGTCACATCAATTTCGGATTGATGGGTACCTTCAAACTCAATCTCTGGCGACCAGTTTTCGATAAGATCGTTTTCATTGGCCTGTTCCGGAGGCACCCGTAGCAGTCCATCGACTCCCTTAATTGCAAATACTAATCGTTTTACTTGAGGTAATTCAATCGCTAAACGAACGACGAGGTCATCACCCGAAAGAATTCCAAATTGTTGGTCACCTTCTACATCAACTACATCACCAAAGGTGACATGGACTTGAGCATCATTTTGTTCCAGGAATCGATCAAGGTCACCCAAAAAATCCGGACCAGTATTTTTTGCCCAAAGATGGGGTGGATGGATGATTGGTGAGAGTTTATTCTGAGCCAGAGCGTTGCATACATGTGCATTGAGTATGAGCATCTCTTTTCGTACTTGGTTGACTGCTTCGAGTTGAGATGAACAACTTTCATCCTGATCAAATTTGACAGTGGTGAGTAAACCTTCATTTAATCGCCAGTGCCTCGCCCTCAAATGACCGAATGAACCAGCGCCATGGACCAATATAACATCGATATCTTGGCTTTGACATGCCGCAACAGTTTGCGCAAGTCGGTCTAATATCTCCAAATCGGGGGTGCAAAGGGATGATTTATCAGTGATTAGGCCTCCACCCCATTTGATTATCACCCGCTCACGCATGTGTTAGCGTAGAGGAAATCGCTCAAGAGGATGCCCCTTCATATTCCATCAATTGACAATTTTCTCACCAAGCATTGATGACCCACGGAGTGAAGCAAGCAATATGTCCGACGGTCCATCATTGAGTGACTTTATGCGCCACCTTCAAGCCATTCTCGAAGAATCTGAGGAAATTAATGACCGAGTTGAACGAGAATCACGCCAACTTCAAATCGAATCCGCCATACAAGAATCCATAATTTTTGGAAACCGATTCCGTGAACTGAAAGAGTATGGGATTGATCCACTTCATTTTGTCAAACCGAATGATCGTGATGAATTGCCACGGCATGTTTCCAAGATAGAAACGCTCAATGTAGGACAAGTACAATGCAAAGGGTGTGGGAATCATCTTGAGAATGATCTCGACTTCTGCGCCTCTTGTGGCGAAAAGCGTTAATCACTCTTCTTCTTGCTTTGCAATTTTCGCTTCCTGTTCTGCAGCTTTCTCTTCCTGCTCAGCAAGTTGCTCTTCCATTTCCCATTGAGCAACGACTTCCAAAATTATTGGGTCATCAGCATCAATGCGGTAAAGGTATTCACCAGGCATTTCATCGACGAGGAAAACTGTTTTTCCAGCTCTGTAGATGATGTGTCCATCTGCAATTGCACGAACAGTATCAACTTCAAGAATCGCCGGTCGTTGAATACGAACATGGCCTGCTTCCATAGCATTGGTAATGCTTCGGGAGAGGTGAATGTGCTTTCGGTCGCCTGTAGTGATTCCTAATTCTTTGGTAGTCTCTACTTGCTCTTCTTCACATGGCCAATAAAGTCCTTCAGGGATTTGGTCTGTAGGGAGGTCGAGTTCAAGTTCAATTGAGTGTCCATATGTTGCACGAAGCATTTCACCTTCGACTTGGTAGCGCCCCTTGTCATCAGCGTTAGCGATAGCAGCGAAATGCCAACCGCGGAGCCAGTGATAGTGGCGACGTTGCTTTGAAATTGATTCGGAAAGTTCTCTTCCATTGACCCATCCATTGATGTCCATTTCGACATTAAACTTTTCAGGAGCGTGTCGTAGGACAAGTGCCAACATTCGGCCGAGAGAGTTAGATTCTCGGTCGCTCATGATGAATTTTCCTTCTTCGTTACAGGTCGGGCAATTAGCACCTTTGAAGTGACCGTGGGCTCTACATTGTCGCAGCATATTTTGAGGGGGGTAGATGGTGTTCTTAGACTCTACGGGTGGTTCGAACGGAATTAGGTCATGAATTTCGTCGACCGACTCAATCAAATGCTTGTTCTTCTTGGCCTTGTCATGGTCGATGTAGCCGTCATCGGGGCTGGTCAAACAAAGTATGGTAATCACCAACTTGGGCTCAAAGGAATGTGGGCTGAGGCTGCAGAAAATGCATTTTCCAGTGTCGATGGTGATTTCGAACCTCGGCAAGTTGACGAAGCATTCATTGGAAGCGTGGCATTTGGTGGCGCTCAACTCGGTAATACTGCAGCTCTGTTGACAGAACATTCCGGTTTGGATGGAATACCTGTTCGGCGCGTCGAAAATGCTTGTGCTTCATCTGGCTTCGCTCTAAGGGATGCTTGGATGGCAATCAAAAGCGGCCAAGCCGATATTGTCGTCGCAGGGGGGATCGAGAAAATGAATGATTTATCTCCCGAAAGAAAGCGTTTCTGGCTCGGCGTTTCTGGCGATACCGAATGGGAACGTCTCGCTGGGCTCACATTTCCAGGAACCTATGCCTTGATGGCACGTCGGCATTTCCATGAACACGATTCTTCGCACGACGATTTGGTTCATATAAGTGTAAAAAATCATATGCATGGTTTTGAAAATGAACATGCTCACATACGAAAGCAGATATCATTTGAAAAGGCTGAAAGTGGTTTCATGGTTGCCGACCCTCTTACATTGTATGATTGCTGCCCAACATCCGATGGAGCATCATGTGTGATTCTTGCTGCGGATCATGTCGTTCGACAGTTTACCGATGATCCCGTATGGATTCGTTCCTCAGGGGCCGCCTCTGACCGCTTAGCACTTCATGACCGACCATCTGTCACACAATTATTAGCAACACAAAAAGCATCTAAATCAGCATATTCTGCTGCGGGGTTGACTTCGAAAGATATTGATTTGGCAGAAGTTCATGATTGTTTTACTATAGCAGAATTGATGGCGACTGAAGACCTTGGCTTCTCTGAGCAAGGTCAAGGTGGCGTGTTTGCCCGTGAAGGGCGAGGTGTAAGGAATGAGGGCTCAGTTTGTGTCAATCCAAGTGGAGGGCTAAAATCCAAAGGACATCCTCTTGGGGCTACAGGAACTGGACAAGCCGTTGAAGTTTTCAAACAGTTGAGGGGAACGGTTGAAGATTCTCGTCAAGTGAGGGATGCAGAAATCGGATTGACTCACAACGTTGGAGGTTCAGGTGCTACCTGTGCTGTTCACATATTCGGGAGAGAGCGAAATGGATGAACATTCTCATTGGAAGGGCTATTTAGTCGTTGAGAATGGTGACTCACTCTTCATTCAATCCTCATATGTTCACGAAGATAAAATCGTCTATGGTCCTGACAGTGACCCTACTACAATGGCTATAGCAGGGATTCAATTTATGCACAGTAAAGGTCATTCTATTGACTCCATACATCTCTCCGATTCGATCGATGCACAAACAGTATATCTTGCAACTGGAGTTGACTCCATTGCTCACAATGACTCTTTAGAATTTGAAACAATTGAATGGGACCTTTTGAGTGGAGAAGAAGCTACACTTGTCGTAGCAAAATCCAATGCCGAATCCTATGATTTTGAAGCACCACAGGATGTCGAAATTATTGATTCTGATTTTCATCATGACATGGAGAATGCTTGGAGGCTTGAACAAGAAGTTAGTCATGTCTCACAAGGCGCATATATATCTCCATCTCAATACATCGAAGGTGCTCGGGCAAGATTATCTCTTGCTTCTCAAAAAGTAGGCGACAGTATGATTTGGCCACCGCGTCAACTTGACGTTCATGGCCAGCGTCTTCCCCCCGAATCACATTCACTTGTCCCAGAGGCTCAAGTTGAATCGTGGACGAAACTCAGTGCTGCTGGAGCTCCATCAGAATTTTCATTACGTGCTCCAATACTCGGCGGGATTCAAACTCTTTTGGTTCGTTTCGAGCAGGGTCCGCGAGGCGTTTTTCTTGTCACCGACGATATAGATTATTCACCTGAGATCGGCGATACAGTACAATTCGCAGTCCGGCGAATATATGCTCAAGAAGGAAAAATACGATACGGTCTTAAAGCGATTCCGAAGCGATGAATTTTTTCTTAAATTCTCATTTCTTTCCTCCAAAGCCTTGATAGAAAGGCAATGTTGTGGCACCGATATGGCGGGTTTGGGTGGCATACGCAAAGGTCGACGCGAAGCCGTTGACAATCTTGGTTTCAATGAAGGCGGTGATTGCCCTCGATGTGGAGGTGAATCTCAACCTTCGACCATGACCGGATATCTAAATTGTGTTGGATGTCAGCACGAATGGAAAGATGTGGATTACGTTGAAGAATCTTCTTCGATTGAGATTCCCACATATCATCAAGACAGTGAACAAATTGAGGAATTTAAACGTGAAGTTGAAAGTGGCAGTCTTGCTGGAGTTCTAGGTGTCGATAAAAATTTATCAAAAGTTCAGGAAGAATCCCTCGCTCGCCTTGAAGATAAATGGATGTCCGGAATGCAAGGTCATTTCAATACGGCAAAAGAAGAACGAAAACCCCTCATGATTAGTTTCGATGATGAAGACAACATAGTTTCGACCGAAGTTGCAGCTCTTACAGTTGTAGCAAACGGTTTTGACGGTGGTGAAGAAATTCGTCTTGAATATCCAGGTAAAGGGACTGAATTTTATTGCTTCAACGTTGATGACCCTCTTGGTTGGAAGAAAGGTCGTTCCGCTGAAGACACAGCCCGCTCCATTTGTAATTCAATCAATAGTAATTCTGATTTAGTTTTCGCATCACTTGAAGGAGTGCGTATTTCATTTGAACTCCGCCATGAAGAATTGAAACGCGAGTCTTTGGTCTTGTTTGTCGATGACCCCGGAGGTACAGATATCGTAGCAGAAAAGAATGGGATCATTCTCGATGCTCGAAACTTACAAGATTTTGACGACTATCGCAATATTGTTGCACTCGTTTTGGAAGACGGTATTATTTCCCCAAGTGAAGACCAATTACTTTGGTCAATGAGGCAACAGTTAGGTATCGATGATGCGTACCATGTTCAAATGGTTATGGAGATATATGGTAAAGATGCGCTAAAAGAATGTACCGCATGTGGGCAAATGGCTCAATTGTATCCAGAATACGCTGCATGGTATTGTCAAGGCTGTGAAGAATGGTGTTGAAGCCGTTTTGAAAATATGTGCCTTCTCAACTCACGATTCTATAGACTCACGAGTCTAATGGGACTGATTATTATATGCTTGTCTGCGATGTAGCCTTATCGCATAAGCGAGGTATTCTTCATAAGGTAGTTCGCAATGGCAAGGATAGTTGAGTGCTATGGCAGAAGACATATTGTATATTGGAATTGATTTGGGAACCTTCCGTTCCGTCATGGTATCTTCGGATAGCCACGAAGAAGAAGAACTAACAGTGATTGGTACTCCTAAAGACCCAATCGCTCGTAATTTCCTTAAGCGTGATGTTCTTTTCGGTGAAGAAGCCCTCAAGAACCGCCTCGCCCTCAACCTTTTCCGTCCTTTGGAATTAGGTGTCATCAAAGATACCCAAGAAGACCGTGAATTTATCGCTCACTTCATCACTCACCTCATCGGTCTTTCCGACCCTGAAGATTACGACCGTGTTGTCGCAGTCATTGGCGCACCAGCTGAAGCAAGTTATGTCGATAAGACCGCTATCTTCGATGCTGCTGCAGGATCTGTTAACGCTGCAATGATTATCTCTGAACCTTTCGCCGTCGCATATGCTCTGGACATGATTGAACATACCTTAGTCATCGATATTGGTGCAGGAACAGCCGACCTTTGCCGTGTCTACGGAACAATCCCTGGACCTGGTGATCAAATGCACACTGGACATGCTGGTGATTTCATCGACCGAAAAATCATCGAAGAAGTTCAATCCAAATACAGTGGTGCTCAAATCACAAAGGATATGGCTCGCCGATGGAAGGAACAGCATTCCTTTGTAGGAAATGCTTCACCTGATGGACCGGTCTTGGTCGATTTTTCAATTGAAGGAAAGGCAATGAACCTCGACATCACTGATTGTATCCAACGTGCTTGTGAATCAATTGTTGACCCAATAGTTGAGAATGTAAAGATCTTGATTGCTGGTTCAAACCCTGAATACCACGATGAGTTCCGTCGAAACATCGTTCTTGCAGGTGGCGGTTCTGGTATCAACGGACTTGGCGCTATGATTGAACGCAGACTCTCTGACATGGGCGATGTGAATGTCCATGTAGTCGACGACCCTGTGCGCCTCGGTGCAATGGGTGGCCTACGACTTGCTATGGAAGTCCCTGAAGAAATGTGGAAGAACCTCACACTCGCTTCACGCTGAAATTCAACAGACGTTTGTCTCAAGAGTTTGACTCTTGCTTGTTCGAGTGAATCTTTGAGATTTGACTAAAGTATCGAACTTCTAATAGAACAGTCCACAGTAGTTTTTCAAACTCCTTGCGCAATCGGAACCTATCAAGCATTGACTGGTCAGACTTCTTGCGGTGATGCAGACCCAGGGCATTATGTTGGCCTACCGGGTCAATTTGTCCAACTTGAATGCCTTGCAGGAACATATCAACCGTCTGGAGGAGAATCTTCCTGCATTGATGCAAGCATCGGCTTCTATGTTCTTCTTAATGGCGCTGTAGAACAGACCGCATGTCCTTATCAAACTTCAACTATAGAGATTGGCTCGAAACTCATGAGTGACTGTTTAATTGACACAGATCTCGACCTACTGCCCGATGTAACTGACC
>Ga0308016_10001427_pt1 | contig 11858 bp, 9 predicted proteins | sample Neamet233_FD_203129 | JGI IMG/M metagenome (GOLD analysis project Ga0308016, IMG submission 203129) | Marine microbial communities from water near the shore, Antarctic Ocean - #233 | ecosystem: Environmental > Aquatic > Marine > Unclassified | place: Southern Ocean | collected 2014-07-28
GCTGCCTGTGTACCGGAAAACATTAGGAACAGGGAGCAAAAGATTAGAACGATTTTTTTTTCTTTATTCATAGTAACGAGTTCAATAGGGATGGGGTTTAAAAGGGCGAAAAATTACAATTTAACGAAATGAGATCACGGTTCTTGGGTCCGGCCCAAAGAGTATGGGCGAATTAAAAGGTATCTTCTAAGCTAAGAATTGTCCAGTTCAGTGAGTGGGGCGGTGGCGACGACAAGTCCCGGACTTGTGTGCATGCCTAAGTTGGATGTAATCTATGTTTGATACTATTAATTTAAGATTCCGTTGCGCGCATATTTTTAGGGGAGAAAGAGCAAATGAAAATTGCAAAATTACTGGTCTCGGCTACTGCACTGCTTGGGTTGCAGGGCGTATTCGCCCAAGAGCAGATCACCTACAACGAACACGTGGCACAAATCATCAATGAGAATTGCGTCGTGTGTCACCAGGAAGGCGGCATCGGCCCTATGCAGCTCACTAATTTTGATCAGGTACGCCCCTGGGCTCCGCTGATTCAACTGAAGGTGGCCAATCGAGAAATGCCTCCCTATGCCTATGACCACGGCATTGGCATCCAGGACTTAATTGGGGACTGGCGCATGCAACAGGACGATATCGATACCATCGTGGCGTGGGTGAATGCTGGCTCCCCTCGTGGTGATCTTGACGTGATTCCACCTGTTGCTCAGGTGAAAACTCCAAGCCAATGGAACTTCGAAGCCGAACTTGGCGCGCCGGACCTGATCGTGCCTTCATCCTCCTATGATGTCCCCGCCAACGGTAATGACGTGTGGATACGAGAGATTGTTGACCCCAGATTAACGGCGGCAGTCGCAGAGCGCTGCATTAAGGCAGTTCAGGTGAAACCTCGCGGAGATGCAGCAGCGGTGGTCCACCACGCAAATTCCATCATCTTTGTCGAAGACGAATACGGTGTGCCTCGCCGAAATGGCATGCTCACCGAATACGCGATGGGCAAATGGGGCGAGAAAGTGCCTGGCGATGTCTGTCGTACCCTCCCTCCCGGAGCACAAATACAATGGAATATTCATAATTTTCCCGGTGGAGTCGGTGCTACTGCAAAGGGCGAGATGATTGAGGATAACGTGGTCGAAATCGGCTTGTGGTTCCACGACGAAAAATTCGGTGAGCAGGCAGGCATCTACCAGCAGGACCTGACGAACTACCGGATCGAGCAGCAGGAAGATCTTGTGATTCCCCCCAACGGCTATCAAATGACTCAGGGCTTCCACACCTTTGACCATCCTGTACGCATCGATAGTTTTCAGCCCCATGGCCACCTGCGCATGAATGCCGCCTCGCTGGAGGTATTCTATCCGGAAACCGGCCGAACAGAGCCGGTCAGCCAGATATCCAAATGGAGTGCTACCTGGCATCACAACCATATCTATGAACCCGAAGTCGCACCGCTGCTACCAGCAGGTGCAGTTCTGGTACTGAAGCAGTGGTATGACAACACGGCTGACAACCCCAACAATCCAGATCCCGATATGTGGGTTGTGGGCGGCAGCCGCACCGGCGATGAAATGACTCACGCCTGGATCGCCGTTACTCACCTTGACGATGAAGGCTATGAAAAAATGGTTGCCGAGAGAGAAGCCAAGCAGAAACGCTCTCTGGCAGGTAGTGATTGATTAGCACGCAATCTTCTTCATTCGTTAAATAGGATTGATTGCGCCTCGCCAAGTCGGGGCGCAATCAATCAAACAATTCGTTGAGATATTGCGTTAAGTGATCGAGCAACTTTGAATCGCTGAAGCTCTGCCTAGGACATTGAGAGACTAATTCATGCCATTCACCCGCAGTGCCTCCAACACTATTCGAACTCTGCAAATTGCCTTCTCATCTCTCCTCATTGCACTAGGCACTTTCAATTACTCGCAGGCCCAAGAACAGGAGTGGCACACTTACGGAGGCGACCTAGCCAGCACCCGTTATTCTCCGCTTGACGCAATCAACGGTGAAAACTTCAACCAGTTAGAAATAGCTTGGGAATTCGACACGAGTAACTTTGGTCCTAGCCCAGAATTCAATTTCCAATCAACGCCTCTGATGGTCAATCGAACAATCTATACCACAGCGGGAAACCGACGAGCTGTCGTTGCTTTGGATGCGCAGACCGGAGAAATTCTCTGGGTGTCCCGCCTTGATGAAGGGGAGCGCGCTACCAATGCTCCCCGCCAGTTGTCAGGCCGCGGACTGGCATGGTGGGATGATGGCAGCGAAAAAGGACGAATCATTTATGTGACGCCGGGCTACCAGATGATTGCCCTGGATGCGGCGAGCGGGCAACGCATCGAGGATTTTGGACTCGATGGCATTGTAGATTTAAAACAAGAATTCGATCAGGAATTGGACCTGACTACAGGTGAAGTAGGACTCCATGCCGCGCCTATTGTTGCAAATGGCGTCATCGTTATGGGTTCGGCGTTTCGTGCCGGAAGAATGCCCACTAGTCGAGAGAAACCGAAAGGGCATGTACGCGGCTACGATGCACGAACTGGTAATCGGCTTTGGATTTTTCACAGCATTCCTCAGGCCGATGAATACGGTAATGACACCTGGCTGAATAATTCCGCGTCCTATACAGGATATGGCGGTGTCTGGGCGCAGATGACTATCGATGCTGAGCTAAATGCCGTCTATCTACCTACCGAAACCGCCACGGGAGATTCCTATGGTGGCCACCGCCACGGCGACAATCTCTTCACGAACAGTGTGGTTGCACTCGATCTTACAACCGGTGAGCGGCAATGGCATTTTCAGACTACTCATCACGATGTCTGGGATTGGGATATTCCTGCCGCGCCAATTCTTCTCGATCTGACCATCGACGGGCGTAACAGAGCTGCTATAGCGCAACCAGTGAAACAGGGATTCACCTTTGTGTTCGACCGGGTGACAGGAGAGCCACTGTTTGATATCGAAGAAGTGCCAGTACCTGCATCCGATGTGCCGGGTGAACGTTTGTCACCAACCCAACCGATTCCCGTTAAGCCTCCATCCTTCGCAAGGCAGGGGCTCAGTGACGATGAACTGATCGATTTCACACCTGAGCTGAAAGCTAAGGCGCGAGAGATACTGGCTCAGTACCGCTACGGCGATATTTATGCGCCTCCGTCTCTGGCGAAGGCCGATGACGGCACGTTCGGCACACTATTTATGCCCTCACAAACCGGTGGGGCCAACTGGCCAGGGGGAGCTGCCGATCCTGAAACCGGCATCATGTATATTTTCAGCAAGTCTGATGTGGGTCGAATGTCTATGAGCAGTCGTCCGGACCGCTCCGACATGGACTATATTAATCTGCAATTGAGAACTGCGCCGCGATTGAGTGTGGACGGTTTGCCATTAATCAAACCACCCTATGGCCAGATTGTGGCGCTGGATTTGAACGAGGGTGAAATCCTTTGGGATGCCGTTCACGGTGAGACACCGGATTCCATTCGCAATCACCCGGCACTGGCAGGCTTGGACATTCCTCGTACCGGACAAGCTGGGCGTGTCGGTTTGCTGGTTACCAAGACACTCGTTATTGCCGGAGACGGCGGCAGCTATACAAATGCAGATGGCGATCAGGAAGCTTTGCTACGGGCGTATGACAAACTAACCGGAGAACAACTGGGTAGCTTGGCAATGCCGGCACAACAGACTGGAAGTCCAATGACATATGCAATCGACGGAGTGCAGTATCTAGTTGTATCGATTTCCGGTGGGGATGTACCGGGGCGGTTGAGAGTTTACAGTTATGGACCCTGATCCCGCTATTTTTGCGCACACAGCTTGCTCTGGCCAACTTTGACCTCGAGTATTGTATTTTCCTATAACATGCAAACAGACAATGGCACGAATGATTTAGTCTTAAAATGAAACTACTAACCGCAATCACCTTACTCTGTTTTACCAATGTAGCTACCGCGCAAGAAAGTGCGGGAAGTGAGAATGAGGCGCGCATCTTATCTGTCTATCATGGACTCGACCCCTTGCCGCCGCGAGCTACTAGATTATGTGGATTGCCGCCTAAGGGCGGGCAGGATGGAATGCCGGTTACCTTTTCTGTTCAGATAAATAGTGCATCAGTTTCTGCAACTGCCTTTGCGGTTGAAACCAGCACTGGAGAGTTTGTCACTCCATTGTGTGCAACTCTGCGACCTGCCATAGAGTCTCTCGAGCTGCGTACAATACTTCTTATTGGGCCTTTTAGTCCTGGAGATTCGCTGCCGCTGGGTATTGAAATCGTGGAACAACTCGAAGATACCGAAGGGAATTCACTGTTCGGCTTGAGAAGTGAAAAGGTGACAGCCCTTGCCGCCGGACCTAGTCTCGTATATGCCGAACGCTTTGCACCCAGCGCGTCGGGGCTCGAAGAGGAATGCTTGGAGAATAGTTCGCAAGCGGTCTTGTTAACTTGGGAAGGCGGGGTGACCGGACCTGAGGGCGCCGATCTTGCCGAGGCCCAGCGCACAGCAATATCGGTGCTTCTTGAAAACGGTGACCGTGTTATCCCGCTCTCGCTCGGCGATGATGATCCAGATAATCATGTCATCGCCTGCCTAGCCGAAACCATCCCAGCGGTTTCAGTAAGCGTAGTAGCGGGATTCTTTCATGACCCGGGTGATGACGCTAATCCTGCTACTAGCATCGATGTGGTTTCGAAAATCATAGAGTAGATTGTTACTCTAACCCAGTTTTTATTCACCGACAGCAGAGCAATACGATTATGCCAAAACTGAACAAAACCGATTCCCGGCAAATATTAGCGGCAATGTTTTCATTCGTTTTTTCTGTCACCGCATTCTCTCAAGTTACGGATGCCCGTTTCACCCCTAGCGATGACTACATCATCGACGAAACATTTTTCAAGCTGCCATCTGGCAGATCAATCGGCGCCACCTCGGGCCTGGCAATCCACCCGAATGGCTCTTCTTTCTGGATCTTCGATCGCTGTGGTGCCACCGATTGCCAAGGATCAACTCTTGCCCCGATAATGAAATTCGATCGAGAAGGTAATCATCTTCTCAGTTTTGGAGCCAATCTGTTCCAGCGTCCCCATGGGTTGACTGTGGACAGAGATGGCAATGTCTGGGTGACGGATGATGTCGGCTCACCTGACATCGACACTGTTGGCGAAGGCAAGGGGCATCAGGTTTTCAAGTTCAGCCCCGAAGGTGAGTTGCTCATGACCCTGGGTAGTCCGGGCATTTCTGGTAACGGACCCGACACATTCAATATGCCATCGGCAGTGCTCGTAGCGCCGGGTGGCGACATCTTTGTCGGTGACGGACATGGCCCTAGATCCAACGCTCGCATCTTGAAGTTTAATTCTCGTGGACACTATCTCATGACATGGGGATCATTTGGCGAGGGCCCGAATCAGTTTCATACGCCTCACGCACTGGCTATGGATTCTGCGGGCAGGTTATTTGTTGGTGATCGCGGTAACAAGCGAGTGCTTATTTTTGATCAGTCGGGCAACTTTCTCGACGAGTGGAAACAATTTGGCCGACCCAGTGGCATGTTCATCGATGACAATGACCTGTTGTATGTCGCCGATTCCTCGTCTTCAAACACAGCGCAATCTAATCCTGGTTTTGAAGAAGGCATTCGCGTCGGGAATGTGAGAGATGGCCGTGTGATTTTGTTTATTCAGGACCCCGATGTAAGCGGCAGTCAGGAGGGTGTTGTTGCTGACAGTGATGGAAATATCTATGGCTCACTCACAGCAGGCATGGCTTTGCGAAAATATTCACTCTCTAAGTAAAAAGAGTAAAAAGGGGGTAAATGGAATTTTCAGGCGCGGTTGAGTATAGCCCCTCCGGTTATCGTTATTGATGCTACCCAATTTCGACGGACACTGGTTTTCCTGTTGTTTTATTTTTGGAATTTAGCTAATTAGAGGAGATAGGATCTGCCAACTCCGTTGGAAGAACCAAAAGCTTGAAATACAACCGACAAAATAGATTGGAGCCTCGTAGATAAGGCGGTTGTATCGCACGTGAAACACAGCAAGTGCCGTAAGTACTAACGCAATAATTATTAGCTGACCCAACTCGATTCCGACATTAAACAAGAACAGCGCAGTTATAGTCCCACTTTCAGGTAACCCTATTTCCGAGAGCGCTCCTGCGAAACCTAGGCCATGTAACAAGCCAAAAGTGAAAGCGACTAGAAAAGGATATTGTTTGATTAGAGAAGTTTTGCCATTCAGGTTTTCATAAGCGAGCAGAACGATGCTGCCGGCTATCACTGCCTCTACTGGAGCGGCAGACAAAGTCACGATGTCCAAAGCTGAAAGTGCCAAAGTGAGAGAATGTGCGATAGTAAAGCTGGTTACCACTTTTACTATTTCGAGGGTATTGCGCACAAGATACAGAAGCATTATAACGAATAGTACATGGTCAAAACCAAACAAGAGATGATCGACGCCTATTGTTAGGTAAACCGGGAGACTGGGAGTTGCATTTTCGAGATCGACTCGGGGCTCGGAACCGGTAATGAGCAGCTCCAATGTTTCGCCGTCTGAGCGCTTAAGACTGACCAGAACATCGACCAGGGTTCGCTCCAAGCCAACAATCTCAATAGTCTGTAACCCCTCTTCGTCGCAATTTAACTCAGACACCTCGATCAATGCGCCATCGGTAATCTTTGCCGAGAGAGGAGTTGTATCACAGTTGCTTGCCAGTTCGAGCCCTAGGTAACGTCCATCGATCTGAGGCTGTCGCAAAGACGCCTCATAAACCAAGCCTCCTGAATCGCTCAGAGATTCTGTGAGTCTAAGAAATGCAGGGCGCACCTCGTGTGCGGTTGCGAGTCCGGAAAGCCCAAAGACTAGTAGTGCGAGTACAAGTTTTCTCATCGCGGTTGCACAGTAATTTTGTATTCGTCTATCAGGTTCTCAATGTAGGCATCTCGCGCATTCATCTGCTGTGAGCGGCGATAGTCCTGTAATACTTGTTGCTGCATTGCGTTGAAGGGAGAAGGCTGCGACGGATGAATAGCGCTGAGCAATATCAGGTGAAAGCCGAAACCACTCTGGACTGGTCCCTGCCAACTATCTTCAGCGAGGCTATCAAGCCGCTCCGCGAAGCCGGCACCGAACGTGGCGCTTAAATCTAGCGCGCTCCGATAAGCATAGTCGGAATTGAGCATTGATGATTCCCCAAGGGAACGGGGGTCTGCTCCGTCTGCGATCACCTCTAATGCCTGCTGCACATCCCCGCGCGAGGTAAAGTAAAGCTGTTGAAACGAGTAGCGTACAGGGAGGGTGTAATTGGCAATATTACTCTCATAGAATGCCTCTACTGCACCACGTTCGGGTGGTGCACCGTCCTCGGTCTCGGCGATAAAGCCGAGTTTCTGAACGAGGCGTCGCCGCACGATAGAATCTTCTTGGTCTAGTCCGAGGCGTAAGGCTTCCTGGTAAAGTATTTCTTCTCGTACCCAGTTCTCAACGAGTGCATCCAGTTCTTGCTCCGATGCAGTTAAACCAGTTTGTGTAGTCCACAAACCGCCTAACCGTTCTTGCATGGCGGGAGTAACGATGATTTCGTTACGATCGATGGAGAATTGCTCGTCTACTATAAACAGAAGAATGCCGATTAGGGAAAACCAAAACAGCGGCTGCTTGAGAAAAGCTTTGAACACGGAAAACCTCGCCCTAGCTTATTGCGCCGGTGTCACCCAAATCGGTGAAGACCAGACTCGCTCCTGAATGATGGGCTGCAAATCGGGATTTGGTTCCACCCCTGCGCGAATTGCATCCCAAGTTGACCAGCGACAGGTAGGGTTCTCAAGTCCACGCACGTAGTAGAACGCATGCTGATCCGAGTCGAAATTAGGATCTTGCCAGCCCGCACGTAGCTCGGCTGCGCCAACGCCAGTGCTAATACTACAATCGGTAATATCGACCACCGCGCCATTGTCAATGCAGCGGTGTGTGGCTGGATCAACGTCGCCATTGGAACAGACTACGTCGTATACCTCTTCCACAGTTTCCCCATTTTCTACCCAACCTTTGATAATTTGAATCCTATCTAAAGGAGCACTGTTAGGATCCTTGGCAACCCAAGTGAAGAAGCTCGGTGTTCTGCCGACCTCACCTATCAGATCACCACCCATAGGTACACCACCTGCATAGGATTTTTCCACCACATCAGGATCGTCAGCGTTGGGAAGATCGTAGCCAGCGAAGAACCGTACTTTCATGCGCGTGCCAGAGGTGCCAAACGTCTCTTTACGACGGAACGAGTCATAGATGCTGGCGCGCGTATTCTCTTCTGCCCAAACGCCGGCCAGACCAGCAGCACTCCATGTATCAAAGTAGGTGTCGGCATACAAATCGCCATCCGATCTTGGCTCGGGCAAGGGAACTGAGCCCCGCAGCACACCATCGGCGTCACGCAGTCCCACTTTGCTCCAGTAGTCATACTCTTCACCGGCATAGGTTGCGTTATGAGTGTCACTCGATCCGATGACACCAAATTTATAGGGGTTGAAATTCTCCTCTTCCTGCATCTTTATGCCATTTAGCAGGGCTTGTCGAACGTAGCTGCCATTGGGCTCGCTATACAAATTGGTCGCGATTCGCAGAGGCATGATTTCGAAGTCTGCCCACTCATCATTTGGTGACAGTGCCGGGTGGGTGTCTGAAGTACCCTTAACTTGAGAAATTTCTACTAGAGGTTCATTGCGAATTCGTTGATTTGCATAGGCGTCATCCAGTGGTCTTCCAGAATTATCCGTTAACATGAACATCTTGCCATTCGATCCGTTCCCGTTATGGGGAATTGCGAGACTCTCGAATCCGGCTGCTCTATTGTTGTCCATCCACTGCCACAGGTCTTCCGGGTTGCTGGAATCAAGTCTGGAGAAGGGAAGTTCGGGCGCAGTATCACCCCTATAAATCACATTTCTGTGCAGGTTTCCACTATCTGGTGAAGTAGCCGTATATTCATAGGCTATAAAGGAGGTGAAATTACCCGGGTCATTGTGACGATTGGCCGCGGCGACGATATCATCCCACGCAGATTTCCGGATATCCGGATCATTTATCTCTTCCCCATTCTCGGAACGCATGAACCCTAAGATTTCATTGAACTTCAAGCCCCGCGAAGCCGGGCCACCGAGGGTCGACATTCCCGCCGCAATAGGGTGTTTCGATATCTCGCTGTCAGGATTAGCCATTTCCCGCAGTACACCGATGTAGAACGCATGGTCCGTCACGCCGTAAAAATCCAGGGGTACTTGCAGCTTCATATCGAAGCCAGCGGGATGAACAATAGTGCTGCCTTTGGCAAATTCATAGGCGTCGTCGGGCGAGGATGTGGTGCCGAAGATGAAGGCATCAAAGGAGTACATGGTATGCACGTGCAGATCGCCGAAGTAAGCGTTGCGACTGGTATTATAGCCGGCTGAGGGTGCTGGCGTAGACTCAAAAAGAGGAACGCTAGTTGTTGGCTCAGCTTCCACTTCAGAGGCAGGGGGGGCTGTGACCGGATCATCTGAACAGGCACTCAGTAAAGAAAAGCTAAGCAGAAGAGGTAACGTTGTTATCGATAGACGCATAAGCTTTGACCCGATTTTTTTATTATTGGAAATTTGATATTTACGCAGCTTAATGGCATCCACGAGAGATGTCCAAGCCTTCTAATGAGTGTCTGCAGGCGCCAAACTCACAAAATCAGAATGTGCCATAAAGTGTGCTATGAATTTATCGGAAATGAATAGGGAAACTTACTCTATTCCAAACTATCACTAGCTTTGATAAAGTATTTCGAATAGAAATCTATCAGGAGAATCCATGCGGTTTCGATCGAATCCATTTTATTTACTGATCTATTGGTTTTGCATGTATGTGCCGGTCGCAACTGCACAAGCAAACTCAATAGATCCAAGAACTGCAATGCCTTCGGCCTGTATTGCGCCCTCCGAGCAAACCGGCGGTTTGGAATTTACTGCGGATTCATCCTATCTCCGGTTAAACAGCGCGGATGATGAAGCCTATGCTTCAATCGACGGCGAACGCATGAAGCGTCTCGTCGAAGAACAGGCTGAAATCGCCCAACGTTATAGACGGGCAGGTAATCAGTTCTGGGGGCGAATTATTGGTACTAGCGCTGATAGCGAGACTGCAGACTGGATGATGGTCCAACTGCGCGAGTCGGGTGTAGAAAACGTAGGACTTGATTCTATCCCGCTGCCAGCTCAATGGCTTCCTCAAAGCTGGCAGCTAACTGTTGAGCTAGATGGCAAAGCCACAGAGTTGACTTCTGCCTGGCCAGCTTATGGCTCGGTTGGTACTTCGGGGGCGAGTGCAAAACTTGAGTTAATCGATGTTGGCCTAGGCATGGCTACTGATTTTCAGGGAAGGGATGTGAGTGGAAAAGCGGTTGTTCTTCACTCAATAGCAACCAGCAGCACTGTATTCAATTCGGTGCGCAGAATTGGCGCTTTACAAAGAGCGGAGCAATTGGGAGCGGCGGCAATATTTATAGTGCTCGAATTGCCAGGCAATTTGCAAACCGCGTTTTACGATGTGGGAACATCGGTGCCAACTTTTTCCATTGGTTCGGCCGATGGCGCAATTCTACAACGCTTGCTAACCGACGCTGCCCTGATTGAACCAGTTGAAATCGACCTGCAGTTCGAGGTTGATTATGTGGACGGTTTAAGCACCTCCAGTGTGCGCGGCGAAATACTTGCGGCATTTCCGGATGCCGAGAAAATTGTTATCGTCGCCCATCGCGATGGGTATTTTGAAGGTGCCGCCGACAATGCCTCCGGTGTAGCCACAGCTCTGGAATTAATGCGCTACTTTGCCCAGATTCCAAAAGCGGATAGAAAGCGAACAGTAGAAATTATTGGCACGCCAGGACACCACAATATCGCGAGAACGGGCTTCACCTGGTTGTTTGAGAATCGCGAATCGATACTCGATAAAGCTGTGCTGTTAATTAATGCCGAACATACTGCCCATGCGCTGGTTGATCGCTTCGGCGATGATCTGTGCACCACCAACGCAATAGGGCCTTTTTCCTGGCAAATAAATGGTTCAAATAAACTAGCTGAAATAACGTTGCAGGCCTTTGATGATTTTGGTATTCCACGTTGGGCCGAGACCGGTGGGCCTGTGGGGGAAATTAGAACTATCGCCGATCTTGTTCCCTCGATTGTGTTGATGCATGCTGGTATTTTGCTGCATACCAATATTGAAACAACTGAAGCAATTCCTGCGGCTAGTCTTGCAGCTACAACAAGAGCCTATGCCAAGATAATTGAGCAGGTGAATAGCATGAGTTATTCTGAGCTGACGCAGTAACATGAGATGTAAATCAATAGCTCAGATCAAGTTATGAAATGAAAGGCTTTCATTCTAATTTAGCCAATTTCCCCGAGCACAATGTCTGCTAATCGAGCCCGGTGCCAAGCGGCATCGCCCCACAACAATTGGCTGTGTTTCTGACGCTTAAAGTACAACTGTACGAAGCACTCCCAGGTGTACCCTATGCCGCCGTGGAATTGTACCGATCGGCTGCTGGCGAACGCAGTAGTTTCACTCGCGAAAGCCTTGGCCATGTGGGCGTATTCCGCTGCGCGTTGCGGTTCGTGATCGATCGCGCAGGCTGCGTTATAGACAAGGGATTTTGCCTCGTCTATCTGGATCATTACGTCGACTAGTGGATGTTTCACTGCTTGGAAGAAACCTAGGGACGTTCGAATTGGGTGCGCGTGCGGTCGTACTCCGTCGTGGTTTGCAATTGCCATTCCTCAGCTCCTACATCGCAAAATTCTACATAGGCTTAATCGTGTGTATGGTCAAT
>Ga0308016_10001435_pt1 | contig 11824 bp, 10 predicted proteins | sample Neamet233_FD_203129 | JGI IMG/M metagenome (GOLD analysis project Ga0308016, IMG submission 203129) | Marine microbial communities from water near the shore, Antarctic Ocean - #233 | ecosystem: Environmental > Aquatic > Marine > Unclassified | place: Southern Ocean | collected 2014-07-28
TTCGGGATGAATCGTTCTATTTGGTATAAATAGTTTTAAAAAGACAGCTACTTCTATTAGCTCTACTTTGTTCTGCAACTGTCTTAGAAAATGGCTGGGGTGGCTGGATTCGAACCAACGCATGCAAGGATCAAAACCTTGTGCCTTACCACTTGGCGACACCCCAATAATTCGTCTTCTAACTGTAATCTTGTTCTAGATAATCGATGCCCTTGGCAACAAATCCCGGTAGATTGTCCGGCAGCGCATTCAGCACTTTCTTGGCAGCTGCTTCACTGCTGAAGCTTGCAAAAAGGCTTGAGCCTGTTCCGGTCATGCTGAAATCGGCGAATTTAGCCAAGATTTCGAATGCTTGATCTACCTCTGGATACAGTTTTCGAGTGACTGATTCACAATCATTTCGGGTGCTGCCTTCCAGAAAGTCGGACATTTTGATGGCTGGAGAGTTCCGTGTCAAATGTTCATGACAAAAAACCTCTACGGTCGAGACGGAACATTTCGGAGATACCACCAGATACCAGCTATCCCCCAATTCTACAGGGCTGAGCCGTTCTCCAATTCCCTCGGCCCAGGCCGATTTTCCGCGTATGAATACGGGCACATCCGCACCTAGTTTGACGCCGATCTTGCAGAGCTCGTCAGTGCTTAGATTTAGCTCCCAGAGTTGGTTTAAGGCCGCCAAGCAGATGGCAGCATTCGAGCTTCCTCCGCCTAGACCAGCTCCACTTGGAAGTCGTTTTTGTAGGCTAATGCTAGCTCCAAGCAACGGATTTCCTGCTTCTAGTCTTAGTAGTTGAGCGGCGCTAGTTACCAGGTTGTTCTCCAGAGGGGTGTCGGTCTTGACGCTCTCGCTTGAGGACAGGTGCAGGCTGAGTATACCGTCGTTACTCACCTCAAATGCCATCCGATCGCCGAAATTCAGCAGCTGGAACACGGTCTGCAACTCGTGATAGCCATCTTTCCGACGTCCGGTGATATGCAGGAACAGGTTCAGCTTGGCGGGTGCCAGGAATTGGGTGGATTGCTTAGTCATCAGTCTATTTTTTCTATTTATTCTTTAGCAAGCTCGTCGGCCAATGCGTCGGTGGTCCAGTTGAGTCCGATAAAACGTAGCCAAATATCGTTGCGCGGCCGTGTTAGCTCTACACGGCGCGGAAGGCTAATCGGTCCGTATTGGCGCATATCACTCAAGTTGATGGTCCAGTCTGCCTGTTCAATAGTGGTGAGCTGGTTTAGTTCATTGAAGCTTAGTTGTGCTTCGGAATCGGGGGAGGGGAGGCCCTTAATCCAATAATTCAGTTGTGATACGGGCAGTTCGTAGCCCATCTGCCTCAGAATAAGTTCTTCCGGGCTGCTAGCATCGACTGTCTCGCCATCGTTTTCCAGAGTTACGTAGCCGGGACGGCCGACGATTAGCGTGTTGCCCGCATTAAATGTGCCCCAAAGGCGTATGTGGTACTCGACGTTCTGTTGCAGCCAAATGATGCGTGGCGTATGCGATTCATTGTCGTAGCGAACATTCACCCGACCGCTTAGCTCCCAGGAATCAAGATCCTGCAGTTGGTCACGTTGGCGTGCCCAGTCGCTGTTTTCCTCGGCGGGAGGGGCTATGACAGCGCAGGCTGAAAGAAGCGCTGTCGCGAGCAGCAAGCCTGCGGCTGTTCGGCTCATCGCCCTCAATGAATAGTCCTGCTTGGGTCTGATATTCATTCTGCGACTTGCAGTCTTTTCATTGCCTCGGCTATGAGCGGGCTTTCAGGTTCGGTCTCGAGCGCATCTTGCCAGACGCGCATGGCTTCATCAAAACGTTCCAATGCCCAAAGTACCTCGCCAAGGTGGGAGGCCACCTCGTCGTCGGGGAAGGCGGCGAAAGCGCGGCGCATCTGCAACAGAGCTTCTTCATGGCGGCCAACTTTATACAGAGCCCAACCGAGACTGTCGATGATGGCGGGTTCGCCGGGAGAGATTGCGATGGCGCGTTCTATTAACTCCAGCGCCTCTTCATGGCGTGTGGTCTGATCGGCGAGCATATAGCCGAGGTGGTTCAGCGCGCGGGAATCTTCGGGCTGCATGATAATAATCTGCTTTAGATCGCGCTCGGATCCGTCTGGGTTGCTTTGTGAGTCGTAATATAAGACGCGTGCGAAAAGTAGGTCCGTCTCGTTCGGGAATTTATTTAGAGCAGTGTTAAGAAGCTGCTCGGCGGCATCGGGATGCCCTTCCTGAATAAGCAGTGAAGACTCAATCGTCGTAAAGAGCACCTCGAGTCGAGGCTGTCCGCGAGAGAGTTGGCTTAGCCAGTCATGGGCATCATCGAGGCGCCCGCTTTGAATCGAGAGTCGCGTTGCCTGTTGCTGTGCTGCGAGAAAATTACTCGTGCCGATGCGCACTTGCCGAAAATTCTCAATCGACTTTCCTAGATTATCCTGTTGTTGATAGATGAGCCCTAAGTTGTACTGACTCTCATCAGCGCGCTGATCAACGGCAATTAACTTGGTGTAGGCAGCTATGGCACGATCGAAATTTTCTAGTTGTGTGTCTAGAAGCGCGACGGAGTAGAGCGTTTCCCAATCTTGCGGGTCTTGTTTTACTAGAATCTGAAACTGTTCCTGAGCCTGTTCATACTCTTCATTTTGAATGAGCAGGCGTGCGTAGTTGAGACGCAGAGTCTTGTCCGTTTCGAATCTTGCTACGCCAGTTCGCATTACGCGAGTTGCACGCTCGGGGTTGTCCAAGCTCTGGAGGATCTGCGACTCGAGCATAACCATGTTTGGCGTGAGATCCGTGTCGTCTTTTAACAGTTCAATCTCAGTGAGGGCCTCTTCGAAATTCCCGTTCTGTGCTAGCAACTGTACCAACGTTAAATGGATGGATGTCTGATTGCCGAATTCGCCTTTTAGCCGGCGCAGGTTTTCTATCAGCACCGATCTATCCTGGGGATTGAGGCGGCCAGTACGAGACGATAGGGCTGCGAAATCCATATTGCCACCGAGATCGAGGACTCTCGACATATGGGAGATAGCCTGCCCGAAGGCGCCACTCTCAAGAAATTGAATGCTGAGTAATAGCTGTGGCTGCGAGTTTGTTGGCTCTAGCTGAGCCCACAACAAACCAAGTTGCAGCAGGGCGTTGGTGTCGGCATTGACTGAGGCGAACTGAATGGCACGCTGGATTATGGTGAGGTCTCGGGTAGACATGGCTAGGTCGAAATAGCTCTCTCCGGCCTCGACTACTTGGCCGCGCTGAGCGCTCAATTCGCTGACGATGGCCTCATACAGCTGATCTTCGGTAAAGCTGCCGTACTCGATCTCGGGTGCAGGCGCAGCTTGAGTTGCTGTCGAATGGGCTGTGGCAGCGGTTTCGGGATTATCGGTTGGCGGCACAGGTGCGGCGCATCCGGCAAGGCTGAAGCAGGCCAGAGAGATGGCAAAGTTATTGATTCTGTTCATATTTTACAGTTTAGGCCCATGCGGGCGATGTGTTTGCTTAGTCCTGTATTGTAACAGCTACTCTGGCTGCCATCAGCCTCGGAGGTATCCTAATTTTGTCCAGATCGAGAGATCAGTCTCTAATGGGAACTGGGGTGGATATTTAGTAACATAGCGGCCCCTTTATATTGGCAAATTAATCTGCGACGATTGTCGCGATTTCACCACGATCCGCTTGAACGGTTAATTCATGGCATTGGTACTAGTAGGTATAAACCACAATACGGCGAATATCGAAATGCGCGAGAAGGTGGCTTTCCCTCCGGAGATCGTGGAGTCAGCCCTTGCCGAGATTTATGCCTTGCCGCAAATCGCGGAAGTGGTGATCGTTTCTACCTGCAACCGTACAGAGATCTATTTGGATTTTGCCGAAGGTGACTCTGAGGCACCGGCCGGCGATGAACTTTCTCAGAATCGTCAGTTAGTAGATCGGCAAGCAGAAATAGTAGCGTGGCTGTCGAAGTTTCATGGTCTAGAAGTGGGTGGGCTAGAACAGTGCAGCTATTCCTATGCGAGTGAAGATGTAGTTCGGCACTTAATGAAGGTTTCCTGTGGGTTGGATTCCATGGTGTTGGGTGAGCCGCAGATATTAGGTCAAATTAAATCGGCTTATGCCGTGTCGAAAGATCAGGAAGTTGTCGCGCAGTCCTTAGGTCGCGCATTTGAGGAGGCATTCTCTATTGCGAAGCAGGTGCGCACCGATACCGCCATCGGTGAGAATCCGGTTTCGGTTGCCTACGCGGCAGTGACATTGGCGGAGCGCATCTTCTCAGATTTGCCTAGCCTCAGTGTTCTGCTTATTGGAGCAGGTCGCACGATCGAGTTAGTTGTTAAGCATCTTGTTGAGAAGGGTGTGAGTAAAATAGTGGTCGCGAACAGAACTCTAGACAATGCCTTGGAGATTGCTAACCGCTTCGATGCGCACGGCGTATTGCTCTCCGATATGCCCGAGCAGTTGATTAAGGCAGACATCGTCGTCTCATCGACAAACAGTCAATTACCTTTGTTAGGTAAGGGCGCAGTTGAGCGAGCACTGAAACATCGCAAGCATAAACCCATGTTATTAGTAGATCTCGCCGTGCCACGCGATATCGAAGCAGAAGTCTCAGAGATCGCCGATGCCTACCTATATAGTATCGATGACATCAGTGACGTAATCGAAGACGGTGTGAAGAGCCGGGCCGATGCCGCGGCACAGGCCGAATCGATTATCGAGCGCGGTGTGGAAGATTATCGTAAGGCGTTACGATCATTGAATGTGGTAAGCACGCTGCGAGCATTTCGCGATAAGGCCGATGCGATTCGCGAGAAAGAATTAGAGCGAGCGCTGAAGGCGCTAGAGAAGGGCGAGTCGGCAGAGGCAGTGGTCAGCAGTCTAGCTAGATCGCTTACGCAGAAACTTGTGCACTCCCCTAGTGTGCAGATGAAGAAGGCTAGTGCGGCAGGTCGCGATGAGCTATTGGCATTAACGGCGGAGCTCTTTGAGCTAAGCTCAGAATCTAAACAGAATGCCGGTGAAGAAACGGACAAAAAGAAGTAAGCCATGAAAGACTCGATACGAAATAAATTAGACAATCTAAAGGATCGCTTCGGTGAGCTGGAGGCCTTGCTCAGCGATGCGGAGATTATCTCCGATCAGAATCGCTTTCGTGACTTGTCTAGAGAGTACGCGGAGATCGAAGAGCTGGTGAAGAGCTATGACCGCTTCACTGCGGTTACCGAAGAACTCGAACAGACAAAAGAGATGCAAAAGGATGCAGACCCGGATATTCGCGAGATGGCGGACGAAGAATTTCGCAGCAACACGGCAGAGATAGAAGAGTTAGAGCTGAACATGCAGACCCTGCTTCTGCCAAAGGATACCAAAGACAGGCTCAACGTATTCATAGAGATCCGTGCGGGTACCGGTGGCGACGAGGCGGCAATATTTTCAGGTGATTTGCTGCGCATGTATTCCCGCTACGCAGAACTGCAGGGCTGGAAGCTGGAAATCATCAGCGAGCGGCACGGTGAGCATGGCGGTTATAAGGAAGTCGTTACTCGTATCGAGGGTAAGAACGTCTTCGAGAAGCTTAAGTTCGAATCCGGAGCGCACCGCGTGCAGCGAGTTCCTGAGACCGAGACACAGGGCCGTATCCATACCTCGGCCTGCACTGTCGCCATCATGCCGGAGATGGATGAGATCGATGAGATCGAGGTCAACAAGGGCGATCTGCGTGTAGATACTTTTCGTGCAAGTGGTGCAGGTGGACAGCACGTGAATAAGACTGACTCTGCAATTCGATTAACTCATCTGCCGTCAGGGATAGTCGTCGAATGTCAGGACGAGCGTTCGCAGCACAAGAACAAGGCGCGAGCTATGTCGCTGTTGCAGGCGAAACTGATGGACGAGGCAACACAGGCGCAGCATCAGGAAGAGTCCGATAACAGACGCAAGCTAGTGGGTAGTGGCGACCGCTCCGAAAAGATACGAACCTACAATTATCCCCAGGGTCGCGTTACCGACCACCGTATCAAGCTGACGCTCTACAACTTAGCCGAGGTGATGTCCGGAGATCTTGCAGTCGTGATTCAACCGCTGATCAATGAGTATCAGGCAGACTTGCTAGCGGGTTTGGCTGAAGACGATTAGGTGTAGACCTTACGATGGCAACGATTAAGCAGGCGCTAGTGCAAGCCAACACACTTCAACAAGTTAGCGAAAGCTGGAAGCTCGATGCCGAACTGCTTCTCGCTGAAGCTATCGCGCAATCTAGAGAATATCTATTCACTTGGCCGAACCAAGAGTTAACAGAGTCTCAGCTCAAGAAATTTGACGACTACTGTGGCAGACGTCGTTTGAACGAACCTGTCGCTTACATTCTCGGCAGGCAAGCGTTCTGGGATTTCGAGTTGATAGTAAACCCTTCGGTTCTTATTCCGCGTCCCGAGACTGAGCTGCTGGTGGAAACCGCGCTAGAGCTGCTTGATAATTCAGCTATCGCTGTAGTCCTCGATCTCGGCACGGGCAGTGGCGCCATCGCCTTAGCATTGGCTGCCAACAATAAACGTTGGGTCGTGACCGCAGTTGATAGCAGTGAATCTGCTCTCGGAGTTGCGGCGGATAACGCAAAGTTGCTGCAGCTTTCGAATATTGAGTTTATTCAGACATCGTGGTGTGATGGTCTGCCGACTGATCATTTCGATCTCATTGCGGCAAATCCTCCCTATGTGGAAGCGGGCGACAAGCACTTAAGTGAAGGCAGTCTGCCTTTCGAGCCGATCGCCGCTCTGGTTGCTAGAGAGAATGGTCTAGCGGATATTCGTGCCATCTCCGAACAGAGTCGGCACTGTTTGAAGAAGGATTCATGGCTATTGATCGAGCACGGATTTCAGCAGAAGCAGGATGTTGAAAAAATATTAGTCGATACCGGCTATGCGAATATCGAATGTGTAAAAGACTTAGCCGGGTTAGATAGATTGACGAAGGCGCGGTACGTAAACTAGTTATTCTGAAATGTAGAAGCGCAAATAAATGAAAGACGAACAGCTACTTAGATACTCGCGCCAAATTATGCTGCCTCAGTTGGATGTTGCCGGACAGCAGAAACTAATCGATGCGACCGTGCTCATCGTCGGCATGGGCGGGTTGGGCTGTCCCGCAGCTATGTATCTCGCCGCTGCTGGCGTTGGTCATCTCATCATCGCCGATGATGATGTGGTCGAGCTGACGAATCTGCAGAGGCAGGTTGCTCACAGTCAATCTATGATCGGCGAGCCCAAGGTGATATCGGCTCAACAAGCCTTATTGGGTCTCAATCCGGATCTAAAAATCACTGCACTGCAGAAGCGCCTCGAGGGAACGGAATTAAGTGAAGCGGTCGGTCAGGCCGATCTTGTCGTCGACGCCTGCGACAATTTCACTACTCGGTTCGCGATCAATTGTGCGTGCATCGAGCACGGCAAGGCGCTCGTCTCGGGTGCCGCCATTCGTATGGAGGGGCAGGTGGCTGTGTTCGACAGCAGGAACCCAGCCAGTCCCTGCTATCAATGCCTCTATTCGCAAGGTGATGACGATGATGCAAGCTGTTCCGAGAACGGTGTGATGGCGCCACTGGTAGGCATAATCGGCGCGGTACAGGCGATGGAGGCGATAAAGCTGCTTACCGGCATCGGAGAATCTCTGATTGGACGGCTACTTCTGCTCGATGCCAGCACCCTGCAATGGCGCGAGATGCGACTCCCGCGAGATAGTGACTGCGCGGCCTGCGGCGTTTAGCGACACAGTTATCGTCGCAAGGTTTGAGGGTAGCAATCCCCCATTCTCCACTGAATTAGCCAGTACAAAGTTTGAAGTGTCTAGCGCATAGGGCTATGATGCTCGCGCTTAGGGTACCCTGAGTAGTCCGAGGCTTCCTAAGTCTCAGCCGTAAACTCCATATACCTTATATAGTAATAACTCATGGATTCAGAAATAGAACAGCCAAAGCTAGCCTTCAGTCACTTCGATTTACAGAAGCCACTCGCTGACGCCATCAAGAAGATCGGTTTCGAGTACTGCACGCCCATCCAGGCGGAGTCGTTGGTGCATACGCTGCAGGGCCATGATGTTACTGGCAAGGCGCAGACCGGCACCGGTAAGACAGCGGCCTTTCTTATTACTATTATTAACGATCTTCTTTCGAACCCGATTGAGCAGGAGCGCTACATCGCCGAGCCGCGCGCTCTAATTGTAGCGCCCACGCGGGAACTAGCACAGCAGATAGCTAGCGATGCGCAGCTGCTAACAGATGGTTGCGACATGCATGTTGTAACTATGGTTGGTGGTGAAGACTATGCAAAACAGAATCGGGCGCTAGATGCCAGGCCTGTCGATATTGTAGTGGCGACGCCTGGTCGTTTACTGGATTTTGTACAGAATGGGAATCTGCATCTCGGGGCAGTCGAAGTACTTGTACTAGACGAAGCTGATCGCATGTTGGACATGGGTTTCATCCCGCAGGTGCGATCTGTTGTTTCGCGCACGCCGAAGAAGGAATGTCGACAGACTCTGTTGTTTAGTGCGACGTTTACTCCTGCCATCATAGAGCTCGCACAGCGTTGGGCAGTCGATCCCATCATGGTTGAAATCGAGCCAGAGAAAGTGGCGGCGGATGCGGTCGATCAGATCGTCTATCTCGTAACTACAGCCGAAAAATATAATTTACTGTTTAATCTCATTGCTGAGCCAGAAGCTGAAAAAATCATGGTGTTCAGCAATCGCCGCGATCAGGTAAGAAAACTTGCGGATAATCTGTTTCGGAACGGAATTGAATGCGGCATGCTTTCAGGTGAGGTCGCACAGAACCAAAGAGTGCGCACATTGGATGCCTTTAAGGGTGGCAAGATAAAGGTACTAGTCGCGACAGATGTTGCGGGCCGCGGATTGCACATCGATGATGTTACCCACGTAGTAAATTACACGCTGCCCGAAGAACCGGAAGACTATGTGCATCGCATAGGACGCACGGGTAGGGCTGGAGCGATTGGTACTTCGATCAGCTTTGCTTGCGAAGATGATTCGTTTCTACTGCCAGATATCGAAGAGAAGCTCGGTTCGAAGTTGGATTGCATACATCCAGAAGATGCGATGTTGGCAAAGGCGCCAGCTTACGAGAGAGCTTCTAAGTTTAAAGCAAAACCCGCTAGCAGGACTTCTGGGAAACCAAGTTCCGGTGGTAGACGTCCACCACGCTCGCGCTAGTTAGCCTTCGGGCTAGCTCCCGCCTGCTTTAGTATTTCCCCGTACTCGCTTGACTTCCTATGGAGTGACACCAAGTCCAGAAAGGTGCTGCCATCTTCCAGACTGACGTTAATGTCATGGCCTGCATCCGCATAGAACACAATGAATCGAGCGAACAGATCTGCAGTCATGCCGCGATAGGCGCGTAGCAGAATATTGTAGTCGTGGGGCAGGCCTTCCGGTGGAAGCACATCGAGACCGGCCTTCAGACGTTCGTCAGACCACTCTTCATCTCGAATTGCCTGCTGCGTTCTCTGTGCTCCCGACTTCTTATCTTCCCTCATTGCATCTTCTCTTTAAGTAACTCGTTAACCTGCGCTGGATTGGCCTTGCCTTTCGATAGCTGCATACACTGGCCGACAAGAAAGCCGATTACCTGCTCCTTGCCGTCTTTATATTGCTGTACCTGCGCTGGATTTTTTTCGATAACCTCAAGCACTAATTTTTCGATCTCGCCCGAGTCGGTAACCTGCTTCAAGCCCTTAGCTTCGATAATTGCATCGACATCTGACGGGTCATCGATCATGGCCTCGAACACAGTCTTGGCGATCTTGCCAGAGATCGTATTGTCCTTGATGCGTGTGATCAGTGTCGCTAGGCGTTCAGCCTGAATGGGCGAATCTGCAATCTCCCAGTTGTTCTTATTGAGCAAGCCTAAGAGATCTTGACTGACCCAGTTCGCGGCGAGTTTCGGATCGTCGCTCGATGTGGCCACAATTTCATAGTACTCCGCCAACTCTCGGCTACTCACTAGGACACCGGCATCGTAATTACTCAGTGAATAATCATGGGTGAAGCGCGCCTTTCTTGCGTCAGGGAGTTCTGGAAGCTGTGCCCTGACGGCTGCTATGTATTCGTCATCTATAACAACGGGCAGTAGGTCCGGTTCGGGAAAGTAGCGGTAGTCATTTGCCACTTCTTTGCTGCGCATCGAAGTTGTCATGTCTTTGTCGGCGTTGTAGCGTCGAGTTTCTTGAATGATTCTTCCGCCGTCTTCAAGGATTTCCTGCTGGCGTGCTACTTCGGAGTGGATTGCTTTTTCCACAAAGCGAAACGAATTGATGTTCTTGATTTCCGCTCTAGTGCCAAGTTCAGTCTCGCCTTTGGGGCGTATTGAGACATTAACATCACAGCGCATGGAACCTTGTGCCATGATCGCATCAGAGATATTCAGATAACGAATGATAGTGTGTAGCTTCTTTAAGTAGGCGACAGCTTCTTCTGCGCAAGTGATCTCTGGTTCGGAGACTATTTCTAACAGAGGTTCTCCGGCGCGGTTCAGATCGATTCCAGACATGCCGCTGAATTCTTCATGCAGCGATTTGCCTGCGTTCTCCTCGATATGTGCGCGTGTAACACCGATAACTTTCTCGCTGCCGTCGGCGAGAGTGACACTCAGCGACCCCTTGCCAACAGTAGGGAAATCCAGTTGGGTCACCTGGTATCCTTTTGGTAAGTCGGGATAGAAGTAGTTCTTGCGATCGAACACGGAGCGTTTGCCGATCTTGGCACCTATCGCAACGCCAAATCGAACCGCCATTCTTAGCGCTTCTTCATTGAATACAGGCAGCGTGCCGGGTAGGGCGCAATCAAAAATACTTGCCTGAGTGTTAGGCTGCGCTCCGAATTCGGTGGAGCTGCCCGAGAATAACTTCGACTTCGTGGACAGAGAGACGTGTACTTCTAAACCTATGACTGTTTCCCATTCCATGATTAGGACTCCCCGCTAGCAGCTACTATCGCTGTTGATTTCTGCTTGTGCCAATCTGTGTGCTGCTGGAACTGGTGAGCCACATTGAGGATCTTCGCTTCATCAAAGTATTTGCCGATTATTTGCATGCCTATAGGCAGGCCATTTGCTATGCCTACTGGAATAGACGCGGCAGGCAATCCGGCGAGATTAACGGCGATGGTATAGATGTCCTCGAGGTACATCGAAACAGGGTCGCTCTTTGATCCTAGCTTGAATGCTGTATGCGGCGAAGTTGGCCCAATGATGACGTCGACCTCTTTAAAGGCTCTATCGAAATCGTCCTTGATCAGGCGGCGAATCTTCTGCGCCTTGCGGTAGTAGGCATCATAGAAACCCGCAGAGAGCGCATAGGTGCCGACCATGATGCGTCGCTTCACTTCTTCGCCAAAGCCTTCGCTGCGTGTTCTCTTGTACATGTCTTCAAGATCTACAGGGTCTTCGCAGCGATAGCCATAACGCACGCCATCGAAACGAGAGAGGTTAGCCGATGCTTCTGCTGGTGCGACTACGTAGTAGGCAGAAACAGAGAGATGGCTATTGGTTAGATCCACTTCCTTGATTGTTGCTCCAAGCTTCTCATATTCGGCGAGTGCATCGCGAACAGCTTGTTCAACTTCAGCGCTTAAGCCCTCTGCAAAATGCTGTTTTGGAACGCCGATGCGTAGTCCCTTTAAGGGCTCATTGAGAGAGGCGGTGAAATCTTCGACTGGTCTGTCGATGCTAGTGGAGTCTTTCTTGTCCAATCCGGACATAACGTTCAGCATCAGGGCAGCGTCTTCGGCGCTTTTCGTTATTGGGCCGGCCTGATCGAGACTCGAGGCG
>Ga0308016_10001437_pt1 | contig 11806 bp, 8 predicted proteins | sample Neamet233_FD_203129 | JGI IMG/M metagenome (GOLD analysis project Ga0308016, IMG submission 203129) | Marine microbial communities from water near the shore, Antarctic Ocean - #233 | ecosystem: Environmental > Aquatic > Marine > Unclassified | place: Southern Ocean | collected 2014-07-28
CGTGTAGCATAGCTGGATAATGCATCGGCCTCCTAAGCCGAGGACCGCGGGTTCAAATCCTGCCGCGCCCGTATTGAAAGTTTTCTAAGTGATGACGATGAGGGGTTGCTATGCAAGAAAGGTCGGGGCTCAAGATAGTCATGGCCATCCTTCTCGCCATATTGGTTGCATCTGGGTCATATGTGATCACCGATAACCTTAGCAAAATAGAGGACAAAAAACAACAACCGATACAATGTACGGGTCAACAAATCCTGACTCAAGGTAGTTGTGTTGACCCAGAGCCACAACCACCTCAACCGGAGGACTGCACTGTAGTTCAAGTTTGGCGCGACGGTAATTGTGATGAGATAATCGCCCCACAGAATTTGACATATGGTGCAGAAGTGATGCAATGGGTAATCGGGGATATTCAGACACTGACTCCATCATTTGACGGCGATGGCCCAGATTCATGGATGGTATATCCAGCCTTCCCAGCATTCATTTCTCTTGACGAGAATAGTGGCGAAATCATCGTGGCCCCACAAGGCGAACACAGTAGCACTACCCACGCTATTATCGCCTCAAATAGCGCTGGAGTTTCAACTACTAATCTTACAATTTCAGTAATTAATATCCAGCCAATGTTTAGTTACCCTTCACCGCAATGGACTTTTGTTTTAGGATATTATGGTGAGTTACCATTGCCATTAATCGGCGACATGAGCATAGATAATTGGGATATAACACCAGAACTTCCGCAGGGTTTGATAATCGATTCAAATGGACGAATTGGTGGAACAGCGACTGTATTGAGCAGCACAAACCACAGCGTCATAGCAACCAATTCGGGAGGTTCAGCCAGTGCAGAAATTCAAATCACCGTAGTCGATGAAGCCCCAGAACTTTGGTATGCTGCACTAGGAGATTCAGATTTAACACTAAGCAAAGGAATTGCAATGCAACCACTCGTAGCCACCAGTTCGCGAGGACCGGTCATTACCTGTACTAGCCAGCCACAATTGCCATCGGGATTAGAACTTGCTCCAAATTGTAATATTGAAGGGACGGCAACAGTATTGCTCAATCAATCCGATTTCCTAATCACTGCAAGTAATAGTGGAGGCACAAGCCAGTACAACCTGACTCTAACTATCATCGATATACCATTATCAAATATTTTGTATGGGATAGGAGATTACACCTTTGCCAAGCAAGTAGACGCTGTTGATATTGAACCATCTTATGATGGCGGAGTTGCTTTAGTTTGGTCAATTCAACCACAACTTCCAACCGGCATATCATTCAATTATAGTTCAGGTGCTATCTCTGGTATTGCCCTAGATGTACATCCAACTACGACATATACGATATTGGCCAACAATACTGGTGGGACGGGAATAGCATCTCTTACTCTGACATTTGTAGATATTACTCCGAGCGAGATTTCCTATTCCGGCACAGATATAATCGTTGAATCAAATCAAAGTTATCTACAAATCAATGTTAGTAATTTGGGCGATACAGTAGATACATGGCAAAGCCACCCTACTCTACCATCCGGACTATCCTTTGCTAGTGGAGGGACAATCTTTGGTAATGCAAATACCCGTGTACCTCGTACTACTTACACAATATATGCTAATAATTCAGGCGGTTCCTTTGAACTACAGATAAATATTACAGTTCATGATTTTGATACAGACTGGTCGATGATAACCGACGGGGTAGGTTCAGTAGATTACGGCTCATCTTGGCCATCTCTAATATTGCCATTTGGCCAATGGTCCTTCCCTATTCTCTCTGATTGGGACCAACGACCAATCGCTTCAGCAGCATATGCCGGACAAGGCAGAGTGGTTGGTTATGGCCACGAATCATTTGTTGCTAAGTCCAGTGGCCCAGAAATGACACTTTCAATAAATGCAATGAAGTGGGCTTGTGATGGAGTTGGAACAATTGGGTTATGGAGCGATTTCAACCATTTTGAAGATGAATTAGTGGCTGAAGGTTTTACTGTATTAACATCGGTAACCCCAGATCAATTAGCAGGCCTAGACTGCTATGTAGGGGAATTTTGGAATGGTTGGAGCGATGCTCAAAATTTAAAAATTGAGACCTTCTTAACATCGGGTCATGGCTTAATTTTGGGCGGCCATTCTTGGTATTGGTCCTATTCAAATTCTGATGTTGCCCATAATTATCCAGGCAATAAAATTGCACCGACCACTGGACTCTTTGTCTCATCAAATTCCGGCTCAGCCGCCCAATTGGTTCTGGCACAGATGAACACGGATAGATTATTGCGAACTATTCCCGCCATTACCGCACTGCAGAATCACTTCACAACAGGGCCACTAATCGCTACATCAGATGCGTCGACTATCGAGAAAACAATCACCCGAAGTAGCGTAATGTTAACTCTCGACTTCAATGGTTTTTGGAGCCCACTTCGGGGAATGGTAAACTCCACAGGCTGGACTCAAATCTCAGATAATAACGAGTATGATTTAGGTGCCGATCCTATTGACGACGTTCTACTTGCAATAGAAGAGGGGCTGTATCTTCGCCTTCCTGCAAATCAATTAAGCGCCCACCCAAGTTCTTCAGATTTCCCCGGAGCGGTGCCTATGAACGCCCCAAGAATAAGTCTCAATGTCACAGTTAATGGCGACTTTGTTGGCTTACCAAGTGGCTTTGGCTATTCAGGAGCCAGAAGCCATGGCATGATGGGAACTGGGCTATACGCTGCTGCTGGAGAAGTGGTAAATGTCACAGTTCCAACATCGATAGTCGACCAAAATGTCCGTATCCAAATCGGCGCACATTCAGATTCATTATGGGGTAAAGATAAACTCGATAGACATCCAAAAGTTCATCGGATTTGGACAATAGATTCTACAAATATGCAAGTTGGTAATACCTTTGGTGGACTAATTTACATAACATTCCCACCAGATTCTACTTTTGGTATGACAAATATTACAATTGAAAACGCAGTACAATCACCCCGTTATATCAAGGGGGTTACCACTCCTCAACAGTGGAATAACAGTGAGAGAAATTATCCTGCACCTTGGGCTGAAATAGAAGGTGAGTTCTTTATTCTAACAGTTCCATCTTCTGAAATTAGAAATCTTGGTAATACTGTCGAATTGATGAATTGGTGGGACACTGCATTGCAGATGGAGCATAACCTAAGCGGTTATCTGCCATGGACTAGAGTTGAAAGAGCCGTCTTTGATATTCAAATCAGTGCCGGCTGGATGCACTCTGGTTATCCATTTATGGCACATACAGTAAGCGTTGCAAACGTAGTAAACCTGAGTCATATGTCCACCCAAGGGGATTGGGGAATGTTCCATGAATTAGGGCATAATCATCAATGGATGGCAGCAACTTTACCAGGCAATACAGAAACTACTTGCAATCTTTTCTCAGCCTATATCATGACCGAATTAGTCGGCGTCGATTTAGGAGCGGGCCACGGTGCAATGAGCAATTCTAGTCGCGAGGTAAGGACAGAGACTTACTTTAGTGCGGGATCACAAATCTCACAATGGAGCGTTTGGACTGCACTTGAAACCCACATGATGATTCAGGAACAATTTGGATGGCAAGTCTACACATCTGCCTTTAGCCAGTACTACAATAACTCACTAGGCCAGCCAACAAATGATGCACAAGAATACAACTCTTGGGCAGCTAGAATCTCCAATGAGACGGGAATGAATCTAATTCCTTTCTTGCGCGCATGGGGTCTGCCGATTGATGATGCAACCTTTGCAACAGTTGCCCACCTTCCAGTATGGAATAACGACCCACTACGAGGCTGGGTTTACGATTATCCATCGGTTTTGCAAAACCTTACTGTAAGTAATATTACTACAACTTCCTCAACTTTACAGTGGGATAATTATGATAATGGTACAAATGTGAACCAAACTATTTGTTGGGGATTACTCGATGGTGGAACAGTAAAATCAGCATGGACTTCCTGCTCAAGTCAAGGCTTAGCGATAGTTGGTTCTGAGCAGAAAGACGTTACTGGATTAACAACTTCTTCAACTTATTATTGGCGGGTTTTAGGCGAAGGGGCTAGTGGAGATCATTGGACAGATGCCCAATCGTTCACAACAAATTGACAGAGGCCACGCTGTGTCCGGGACCATTCAATAACAACAATAACCACCCTCTATCTGTGATAATACAGCGGAGTGGGAAAATGGCAAAAGTAAATTTCAACGACAAATTATCTAAATTCTCAGACCTTTGGACTCCAAAGGTAATCGCAGAGATGAACGATTACCAGTTCAAATTAGTCAAAATACAAGGAGATTTCGTCTGGCATAACCACCAAGATACAGACGAAGTTTTCATAGTTATTAGTGGTCAAATGAGGATTGAATTGGAATCTCAAACCATTGAATTATCGGAGGGGGAAATGTATGTTGTTGCTAAAGGTGTAATGCATAAACCCAGTGCTGAAAACGAGTGCCAGGTAATGCTTGTCGAACCGCGTGGAATCGTCAATACAGGTAATGTTCAAAATCAATTAACCGCTTCTAATGATGTTTGGATTTAACACAAATACGGCCTTTACTGGCCCAGTTTGGCAAGTTATTTGAGTCTCAAAGCTGGTCAGCAAATGCACCAGGTTGGTACGTCCATTGGAGCGAATCGCTCAATGGATTTGCATAATGGGCAACCATTCTTGGCTCATTAGCGACCTTGTCATGGTATTCCAATAGACCGGGATAATCAGCCAGAATCGACTTGTCAATCCCATCATAATTACCTGAAAACAGACCGAATAGTTCGGTAAATATTTTGATATCTGCAATATTCATTTTATCGGTACTAGCGGCCCATCCTGTGCTTGATTCAGTGATTTTTCTCTGCAATAATTTGAGATTCTTGGTCCCGTCCCCTTCTGCATTGAACACCGCTCGTCTAGCATCTGCTCTTTGTTCGACGTCATCTATGCCAAATGTTCCGCTTAGGACGCGTGAAAATGGTTCCATGCCGTCAAGGAATTCGTCAACCTTAGCCGCTTGGAATGAGTTACTAGGGACCAATCCAGCCATGGCCCCAATATAGCGTAGAATTGCTGAAGATTCTGACAAATTCCCATCAGGAGTTCGTAACATTGGAACCAGCCCCCAAGGCAATTGCCCATCCCTTTTCATTTGCATATACTCCTTTCCATCAATTTGATTATCCTTCCAACTTAAGTTAGCGAGAGATAGTGCCACACGACTTGATTCGGCTCTTCCAGGGATTGGAAAATAGTATAATTGGTAAGGTTGTTCGCTTTTTTCAACATCAGCATTATCGGCCATAAACATTCTACAATGATGTGCTATTCTATCATTCCGCATGGCTGAGAGGCAAATACCGTGCCCATTGAACAAGTGGTGTTTTACAGTATCCACCCTTGGTGCCAAGAAGGTAACAACCAAAACCAAAAGCCCACATCGGTAACCGATTGGCATGGGCGGTGAGGAAGTCGATGAGGAAAAACGCCCTCAAATTAAGACCTTATTGCCAGACCCATATGGGCGGGGTTTCTCAAGAAATGAAGACCCTTTGGTAAGGGCTAAAGCAACATGGGAATCACAAGATTCAAATCGGTTATTTTATGGTAAAATAGCAGGAAAACCAATAATATTATTTGCTAAGACATTGGTAGGATTTGGTTTTGCAGTCGCAGCACTGTTCAATGTTTTATTTCCCCTCAGTGCATCTACTAGCGTCGCAACTGTTGTTTTAATTTGGACTATCCCAATACTAATAGCAACCTTGCCACAATTACTTGCAACCGAATATTCTTGGCGAGCAATGCAAACAAGAATCTCCCTACGAGAAATGGGTGGATTCAATGATGAGAAAAAGCATCCTATGAGGTCACAACCGGGTATGGACCGTATCGTAGAAGGAGTCAAAGATAATCGACGGCATAATATTCTGGGAGTATCCTTTACAGTTATGGCATTCATATTATTGTGTTCTGCTGCGATAATAGAGCAAGGAAGCATAGCTTGGAACTTGTCATTATTGGTGGCGATGACCAGTGGTATAGCGTTGGTTTTCCATTCCCAATTCACTCAACATTTGATGAGCCAACAAGGCGATAAGATTCCATTTTTATCATTCCACGCACCGACACACCACCCCACACAAGTGAATACGATTCTTGGAGATTTAATCACCGCTCATTTAGACCCAGATAGTTTACTCGAATGGAAAAAATGGAACAAAATATTGGCTGAATCAATAATTCCTGGCAATGACTTACGGCAATGTTTGGAAAGGCTTCTTTACATATTGCATCTACATCACCAAGAAGAAATACCAACCGAATTATCGATTACAGAATTGTGTGAATTTTTGAAAAGAGATACAATTCCACATTTACTTTTGGATGAAGATACAACCTTTAATTGGCGTAGTCTTCAGAGATTGATTTCTCACGCAAGAGCATGGCAACCAGGTGCTTTCCGATTATTAGATAGATTACAAAATGACCTCTTATCGGGTTCACCACCGGTATTGCGGGCAAAGTGGAGAATGGACGTATCACTAGATCCTGAATGTGACCAAGGCACTGGGAGCCTGTTTATCGTGTTGAATAATCAAACCTTCTCTCCACGGCATGTTCGGGTTGAAGTATTATGCCCAGGCGGGGAGCCAGAATTGAGAACACATCGCTTTGAGTTAGCGTCCTGCCCTCCCCCTCGTGCAGCGATTTCATTAACCGATACAGGTGAAGATGATGGATTGGATTGGATTCCTCGTTATTTGGAAAGAGGAGTCGTATTGTGGATTGGCGTGGCATGGACTAACCGGTTCAAAGGCCCAGCCAATGTCCAAGTTATACTACGCGATGATGACGGAGTAGTTCTCGAATCCATCGTTGCTTCAACTCATGTTGGCGTTGGAGAAAGTGGTTTGGTTAAAGAAAGAAAGAAAAATCTAGAACTGGCAAGAAAGTGGGGAGATTCAGCCTTGCCACAAATCTCTTTGAGTTAAAATATAATCGAAGAGAATCATCCGCAGTAGGGCTATAATGGACGATATTTAACCCGTACCTAAAAGTGTAAATTGTTATTGTGGGGCATTTTTTAAATCCATTCAAGGGCTTATATTTTGCAAAACCCTCAAGCGCGTTACTTATGGCGGGGCTTCACTTCGCCCGACTCAAGGGTTGTAGAGTCATGGAAGCATGGGATATCATCGTATTAGGGGACGGACCAGCAGCACTACGTGCAGCAGCAGAATCTGCAAAGACTGGAGCATCAACTTTGATGATGGCAGCAGATGGTCTTGGAATGAGTGGACGAAGCGCTGCTGATGGCATCGCAGCACCACTTCAAGAAAGTAATAATCGCGGCCACAGAGAAGATACAATTCGAGCAGGGGCTTATCTGTGCGACCAAGACATTGTCAATTCATCAACCGCTGCAGCAAATCGACAAATGGATTTGTTAGAACGCTGGGGCGTAAACTTCCGCCGAGATTCTAAAGGCATAGCAATGGTCAGCAAAGAAGCAGGACACGGCAAACCGCGAAATGCAAACTGTGGCGATACTACTAGCAGAGAAGTACAACAGGTTCTGGAAGAGCAATGTATGAGGTTTGGAGTAACCCGCCGAGGCGATCAACTACCACTATCACTAGTGCATTCTAATCAGAAAATCAATGGACTGATCGCTATTGATATGATTAATGGTAGATTACTATCACTCTCAGCAAAAGCAATTATTATCGCAGATGGTGGCTTTGAAGGAGCATTCAGCAATGGCGTTGTTGGTTTAGGATTGGACTTGGCTTTACAGGCGGGTCTTCCACTACGCGATATGGAATTTATCACATCAACTCCATTAGCAATTAAAGATACAAATCTAGTAATCCCTATGGGGATTCTAAGCGCAGGGGCAGTTCTTCATGAAGCAAGCGGAAGTGAATTAGATGTTGGAGAAGGTGATTTAAATTCACTTTGTTCAGCGGTTGCAGGGGCTTCACAACCAGTTTTAGATGCTAGAAATCTCAACGAGAACGCAGTATGGTGGAATTCTACAATGCGCATGGTCAAAAGCCGCACTGGTATTGATATGAGCAAACAAACAATCGCTATCGAATGCCGTGCTGACATGACTATTGGCGGAATTGCAGTCGATGAGAATGGACGCGCTGTGATAGGTAGTTGGTCTCGTTGGTTTACTGGCTTATACGCAGCAGGAGATGCAGCTTGTTCAGGATTACATGGTGCAGGTAGCATCGTTGGAAATCGACTATTGGATGCTATGTGTCTATCGTCTGCTGCTGGTCAACACGCTGGGGAATGGGTAAAAACCACAGAACTTAGTGGTAGTTCAGCACTACAAGCAGCATTACAACAACAGCAATCCTCTCTATCGCAAGAGAATGAACTAAAGCAAGACGAGGAAGTTCTCCGCTCAGGTGCAGTTTTCAGTAGCATCAAGGCTGCAGCAAACGACGCATTAGGCACTTTTCGCGATTCATCTTCACTCGATGATGGAATAGAAAAGATGGAATCGATTAAGAATCGCATCGAGATGTCACAAATGCATCTTGACCAAACATCATTGATCGCTAATACAAATTTAGTAGAAAACGCCAGAGCCGCTGCAAGCGTGCGTTTGGTGACGGCAGCAATGATATCAGCAAAAGCTCGCCAAGAAAGCAGGGGAGTTCATCAAAGAAGCGATTTCCCAGATTCCGATAATGAATTATTACACCATATCACAGTAGACCAAGAGGGCGGCGTAGGGCAACTGGCAATCCGCAAGACTTCTTCTGGAAACTGGTTATTACCACCTATGTGAATCATCAAATCACCACCGTTGACGGTGTGAACATCAAAAGGCTGAACTTCTTCGCTAAGTCAATGGGGGGCGCAACATTGTTTGAAAAAATCGTTGCCGGCGAAATCCCATGTCATCGTGTTGCTGAAGGTGAAAACTGGCTAGCATTCTTGGATATATCTCCGCGTTCAGCAGGTCACACACTTGTTATTCCGAAGCAAGGAATACAACATCTGACCAACCTTTCAACAAGCCAAAGAAATGAATTATTTGATGGAGTTTGTCAAGTAGAAACAATTCTCAGCAGTCATTTCAACACCTCTGATTTCACTATCTGTATTCACGATGGCCCATTAGCCGGCCAAGAAGTACCACATGTCCATGTTCACGTAATACCGAGAATAGCCGGTGATGGTGGGGGAACATTGCAGTCGATGTGGCCAAATGCCTCTGCAATGGGCGGTCAAGCAGATCACACAGCATTGGCGCTATTGGCAACCCAAATTGGAGGGAGCCAATAATGTCAAAAATAATTCCTGACGGAGCAGTTGATTCCAATGGCGATTTATTACCAGAGCTTTCAAAGTCATCCAAGAATATGAAAATGATTCGCTTGTTGAAAACCCCAGCACCAACCTTTACTGGAAAAACCCCAGGTTCCCGCTTCTGGACATGGGCGGCTTTTACATTGGCAAGAAGAGTTAGAAAAATCCAATTCAGAACCACTCATGTTTCTGGTTATGAAAATATCCCCAAAGAGAGTGGGGTCTTATTTTCGGCATGGCACACAAACGGCATCGTCGATGCCCTCGGGATTATGCTACCAAACCCTAAACATTTCGTCATTGGAGGCCGCCATGACCTAGTGACAAGGCCATTGATGGGATGGTGGGCTCGTAAATTAGCAATGCAGCCGGTAATCCGCAAGGCAGAATTGTTGCGCGGGGGTTGCAGCGAAGAAGAAGCCACACACCTAAACGGCAAAACACTGCTAGCACTATCGAAAGGGATTTCGCGCGGATTTGGATGTGTATTATTCCCGGAAGGAACCAGCCACGACAAGTCACACATGCTTCGTTTCAGAACAGGGCCAATGCGTACAGTTCTCGCAGCGGCTGCAATATCGGTCGCTGAAGATAGACCATTGCCAGTGATTGTCCCTGTGGGATTACATTTCAGAGTAAGGCACCTTTTTAGGACCGATCAGTGGATCGAATTTGGTAAACCAATCGAGATCCAAAAATCCGACATACCACAGCAATTGGTCGATGCTGTCAAACAAGGAAGATGGATTGAACCGCCAGCAGAACAGGTCCTATCGCTACGTGATAAACTGCGACCGAAGTTGATGCAATTAACTCCAAATACAATCGATTGGGATGATTATGGCGGCATCAAATTATTGGCCCACATAGAGTCAAAACACACCGATAAACCGATACGCAGTTGGAAACAAGAAGTTCTTGCTGCAAGGGCCATTAATCAATCTATCAAGGCCAGTCAAAGTGATGAAGATTTGACAGATGAAACAAAAAATATTACTAAGAAATTAACCAGCATCAAACATAAAGCTGCAACCAATGCGGGAAAAATACTCTACGATCACAATTTAGATGGACGCGATTTGAATTACAAAGGTCTTGATTTACGAAGAGCCAGTCTCCTAAAGATACCCCTTGTTTTGGCCAGGCTATGCCTCTTTTTGGCAGTATTACCGATATCAATTATTGGACTCGGTTTCCAAGTGACTCTGGGCAGATTACTAGGCGACTCAACGGATGAAGGAATAGACGCACGAACATCATATCAATTCCTAGCGGCATTATTTGGCTCAGCAATAGCGTGGCCAATAATAGCCTCTGCTCTATTGGCAGCAATGTATTCAAAGTCCAATGAAATTAACAGTATTATTAACTTGGATATTTTTACTTTTATTGGAACGACCCAACTAGATTTGGTAATTACAATGGCCGTAATATGGGTTGGAATCATCCTCTCATTCTTCGTTGCAGGGCATATTTGCGCATGGACTTGGGATGATTGGACGGACTTCAAGAAGGCGCTTACTAGATTGAGAATGTCCAAAGTAACCAGGCAGAATTTGCGAGGGTATTTACTAACAATTTCCAACAATCGCAGTGATGATGGCAATGGCACGGTTCAAACATGAGCAACGTTTGGCCCAACTATGTCAAGCACCGACATCGTCCAACAAGTAAACAATTGGTTAGCTTCAGAACGGCTGATTGTCAAAAAACAAGATGACGAAAGGGCAGAGGCACATTTCCTCATTAAATATCCGCACGGGCCACAAGGTCACATGTTCGCAGTAGTCATTCCTAAGGGAAGAGATTTAGTCGCCTGTTCAAGTATGACCAGGGTCGATTTAGGTCAGCAAGAAGAGATGAAAAATCATATGCGTGAAGACGAGATCGAATGGGATGAATGGGTTCATGATAGTCGCCTTCAACTGATTAGGACTTCAGTGGATTGGGGAATGCATATGGGGCATGTAGGTGATAAAAAACCAGGCCCATTACAAGCATTCAACGTCAGCCTACCAATTTGGTTTGACGGCTTAACAAAAAACGAATTGATGCAAACATTGCGAAAATTATGGTTGGCCAAACTCGGGATTATTCACGAAATCAAATACGCATATGGTCCTGGAAGTGGAACACCTGGTCCAGTGGATGACTGGGCGGACCGATTGAAAAAGCAATCCGGCAAAGAAAATAATCCTACGCAAAATGAAGGCCAAGAGATTGAATTCAACGATGAAATGTCATTCGGGTCCGGCTTCGATCCATCTGAATGGGCATAGGTAAATTAGCCGTTTATCTCGTTGATAGAAACGCATCACAGAGGGCCTAAAACCAGCGCTATCTATGTTCTCGAATCAAATCTCATTTTTGACCTGAGTGAGGCGCGGTTAAGTATGAAGAGTTAATACAAAATATGTAGTAAGCCCGAGGAATGTCCTATGCAGCAAAAAA
>Ga0308016_10001440_pt1 | contig 11793 bp, 9 predicted proteins | sample Neamet233_FD_203129 | JGI IMG/M metagenome (GOLD analysis project Ga0308016, IMG submission 203129) | Marine microbial communities from water near the shore, Antarctic Ocean - #233 | ecosystem: Environmental > Aquatic > Marine > Unclassified | place: Southern Ocean | collected 2014-07-28
AAGGTGATAAGAAGTTTTTTAGGCTTATAAAAATGAATACTAATTTAGATAAGGAAACTAATATATGTTACGTTTGAGGGTATAGCTCGATTATCATAAGTTGTGAAAGTTGGATGTTGGCGACAACAGATGTAATCTTAAAACGGTAAATGTGTATCCTCCAAAGGATGCTCCATCTAAAAATCTGAGAGGTGTATTGTGGATCGACTTAAGGGCAAGGTTGCTATTATAACCGGTGCTGCCATGGGATTGGGCGCTGCGGATGCGCGATTATTTGCAGCTGAGGGAGCGCAGGTTGTCGTAACCGATATTGCCGACGAAGAGGGCCGTGCGCTAGCCAAGGAAATTGGCGGGCATTTTATGCACCAGGATGTGCGCGATGAGTCACGTTGGAGCGAGGTGATCGACGAAACTGTAGAGCGCTATGGCAAACTCGATATTTTGGTCAATAATGCCGGTGTAGTAAAAGTAGGTAATCCAGAAAATCAAACTACCGACGAGTACCGGTTTATCATGTCAGTGCATGTCGATAGTGTATTCTTTGGCTGCCGCAAGGCAATACCTGCGATGGCCGCAAGTGGCGGCGGAGCTATTGTCAACATGTGTTCACTGGCCGCAATTCAGGGGGAGAGCTATGTTGCTGCTTATTGCATGGCCAAAGGCGCGATCGACGCCTATACCCGAGCGATAGCGGTACACTGCGCTCAAAGTAAAAATGGTGTGCGATGTAATTCGATTCATCCGTCGGGTATCGACACACCGATGGTTGCGGGTTTTGGCGAGCAAATGTTGGCAAAATATGGTGAGGAAGTACTCGCAGATATGGCCGAGGTACCGGTCAGTAAAATGGGTGAGCCAAATGATATCGCCTATGCAGCGCTCTATTTGGCCTCAGATGAATCAAAGTTTGTAAATGGTACGCGCATTGTCGTTGATAACAGTGTGTCTGTGACTTCTGGTAATGTAACTGAGTGACGTTATCCTGTTAGCGAACAATAAATGAGGCAACTGGTCGCCGCTAGGCACAATATTATACAAACTAGTAAGTTTTATTATGATCATGCATGCTTATCTGAATTACATGATATTAAGGCAATGAAACAAAACCTAAACTCTCAGGGGGATTAATTATGTCTGATTTATCTGCAGCTGCTGAGGCTATCCGTTGTTATAAAGTCAACTCGAGTGGCGGTTATGCGGAATGGTCTAAAGTTCCCTGTACCGACGATTATCGGATGCATGTGCCGTCTATGGGATTCGATACTGTCGGTCCGATAGAAACCGAGAATGTTATTTTCGGATGGCTGGCTGAAATTGGAGCCACACAGGAGTTGGTGAATGTTGTCGAATTTGGCTCTTATGTAACTTGCTATTTACATATATCGGACAAGGATGGCGGCATACTCGATCTTGTCGAAGTCTTTAAAATCGACGATAGCGGTAAAGTTGAAGAAATTTGGGCCTTATAAATAATAATAGCACCTAAAGCCCGAGCCTATTGGCATAGGCCATCCAGTCAAATTAATTGTTTGAAGTGCTTACAGATCTATCGTTGTTTTAGAGTGAAAATCTGCCGTCGCTAAATGATCCCAGTCAACAATAATACCTAGGCCAGGCCATTTAGGCGCGACCACCCTACTGTTATCGAGCAAGTTACCGTTATTCATACCAAACTCGAAGACGTTCTTGGGCATAGGTGCTTCAAAGTATCGAGTACGCTCATTGGCAAGCATCAAGTGTAGATTAACGACTTGCGCTAGCGTGTGCCCCCAGCTTTGGATATCGATGGATATCTTGGCAGCATTCGCTATTATCAGTAGTTCCAGTGCTTCTGAGATACCACCAACCACAGTTGAATCAAACCTACCCGCATCCCAAGCATCCGCCTCGATTCCCTGTCGGATAAACTCCCTAGAATAAATATTGTAGCCCGCGGGAATTATGGCTACCGATAGCCTCTTTTTAAGCTGATGGTATTGCTCCAATTCCCCGTCGGCTATTGGGGCTTCGAACCAAAAAAATAGACCTTCATCCATCTGTTTTCCCAGTCTGATTGCTTCCTCAAATGTGTATGCGCTCTCAAGATCGACCATAAAACTATATGGCGAATTTGCAAACGTTTGCTGAATCAGCTCTACCAGACGAAGATCTTCTTCGATGGAACCCCACACATGGAATTTAAAAATTGTAAAGCCAAGTTTTGCGTACTCTCGCACAGCCGCAACATACTCCGGAAGCGACTTGTAAAATGGCAGACTAGCGTACGACTCCATTGAATTACGCGTTGCTCCGAGCAACTCATAAAGTGGTAGGCCCGATCTGCGTGCCGCCAGGTCCCACAGTGCAATATCAATACTTGCCCGCGCTTCATGACTCAAGTTGGGCCGAGACCGTTTAAGCATCAAGGAAACCTCAACTGGATCAAATGATGAAAAGGTGATCAGGTCATCGACTGCTTTTTGTAATTCCTGCATGTGTGCATCGCTGAATCCATCCTGATAATAGGTGTCAACACCGGAAACACCCTCAAACCCGTCTGCTGTCTTGATACGAAGGATGTTGTTAACCTCGTGATAAGCGCCCTCCTGCCCAGAATATTGCGCTGTAACGTTTTCCATTCCGACAGCATGTATATCAATACTGATAATTCTAGTGTCTTTAGAAAACTGGAAAGCTGCCTCATATTGCAATGCGCTCTTACCAGAAAAAGCCGACAACAACTCAACCGCTGAACTTGAGTACTCATTCGCAAGAGAAGACGATATATTTGGCGCAATCAACAAAGAAAATAGCGCTGTCATCGATCGTTTAAATATCATACAAGTTCACCAATCGCTCGATGCGCCTGTTCAATAGCAACATTAATTAAGGAGCTTGATCCTGCATCTGAGTTTGCGATAGCGATGCGACCGAATGGTTTTCGACCACGAATAAATGGATAGCGCTCATCGTCTTTATCGTCATAAATTTCGTCATAAAGCGGATTAGCATTGTTTATATAAGCGTGCGCCCAGCGGTTGACGGTGATCCCTTGTATATCGCGCGCAGGATCGAAACCCCCTGCAGACAAGCTACCAGCAAGCTGCCGACGAAGGTTTCGTTCAATAGTCTCGTACGGAGTGACAAACAACTCATGGCGACCGGCTCGTTTTTGTTCGCTGGGTGTTAACCCGGCACCCGACCTATGGGGATAACGGACCATATGAACAATAGCTGGCTTGTCTGGATCTCGAGGATAGTGGTAGCCCCCAAAATCGACCGGATAATCTAAATGCGTCGACACACAATATGCACCTGGGTTGAGCAATGCCCCAACGCCTAAATTTTTCCATGCCTGCCAGTTGCGGACCGCAACATTGCAATACAGGATTGGTGACTTGACCATTGTGCTCAGCGCCGTTTTTTGGATATCAGGTAACTCGGGGCAGAGGTGTGGAATAATTTGGTTATAACATGCAAGCACAGTATGGCGCGCCCAAACGCGGCTCGCCTGGCCTCCCCTTACGTAGGTAATACCGACTCTATTTGAGGACGTTGGTGTGCCGTCGTGTTCAACGTTTACCACTGTACTCTGCAAGCGGACTCGAACGTTCGAATCGGCTCTATCAAGCTTAGAATAATCAAAAGGAGCCAGCACAACGTCTTCTATGGTATTTCCCGGCGCCACATTCGGTACCAAACTGCGAACCAGCATACGAGCGATGGAGGTATTACCATCGGGAAAATGGTAAGTAACGCCCATTTCAGCGCTAGACCCAAAGCCGGCGCTAGCATCAACGCCACCATCGCCAAGACCGGTAGCGTTAATTCCCGGGAGCCCCCAGTAGAATGCTTGTAGCGCTGGCACCGCTTCGATTCCAACACACCAGTCCGTTACTAGGTTTTCAAAAATCGCAAAGATCTCAGGTTCTTTAATGTTCAAGTTAGCACTTATAAATTCCCGATAACTAATACTGTTTAAATAGCCGATTTCTGTGTCAAATGAATGTTCAGGAACAGCATTTTTAGAAGTCATGAGCAGCCATAACATTTCTTTTTTGGCGTTATCCGATATCGGCATTTCCCTCACCGCATCTTTATGCGAGAGCGACGGCTTCGCTGCCGCGATCCAGCCTTTGTAGAAATTACTGCTAACTAGTGGATAGGCGAGCGTACGGTCGACACCAAACGTTTCTCGATCGAAATACATACCAGCAGTGAGTTTGTTCCTTTTATAAAAATCGCGATCATAGGCATCACCCAAACGTTTTGGCTGAATACCAAGATCATCGAACAGACCTGCGGCAATACCACTATAGCCACCTGGTCCCTCAAGAATTTCGCTTCCACCATGGGTCATTAGCATCTCGCCAGCAACGTGAAATTCATTCCGTTTGGCATGACCGCCGAAGTCATCATGGTTGTCGAGGATTAAGATTCGAGCATTAGGATGCTCCTGACGATAGAAATGTGCGGCTGAGAGACCGCTAACCCCGCTCCCAACTACAACTAAGTCGTAAAGGTCTATATCGGGTTCACTGACTGCACCCCAATCACTCCGACCTTCTCGAGCAAGCTGATGAGCCACCTCGAAAGAACCGATGTGACTTCCACGCAATCCTGTAAGAGCAGGTGGATAGTAGACGCCGGCAGCACTCTCAAGACTCAGCATATCCTTAGCAAAGGCCTGGCTGGGCACAAACGCACTCGCTGCAGAAACACCCATTCCTAACAGAAAATCTCTTCGCGAAATCGAACGATCCATTCCAAGATTGCGGTCAGACGATTTCAACGCACACTCCTTTTTATTAACTGTCCCTTAGCCATAGTTTGCTCCATTAATTTCTATTCAAAGATGGCATAATAGTCTCTAGATATGCCTCAATGTCCTCGGCTGATGTTCTGGTAGCATCAGTAGCAACTGCTCCAGTAATCAAGGTTTCGCCCTCTAGCCCAAACAGATATCTCAACACTATAAGACCATCAGTTAATGCATCCACTTGGTCATTACCATCTATATCTAGTAGTTTTTGTGATTGCTTGGTGGGGTCCAATGGGTAAAGATCATTAATATCTATAGTGCCGTCACCATCGTCATCTATATCATCGTTATTACCAATGCCATCACCATCAGTGTCGGTTGTTTCATCTGGGTTCAAAGGGAAATCGTCAAATTGGTCGCTTAACCCATCATTGTCGTCATCGGTATCACAGACGTCTCCTAACTGGTCGCCATCAGTATCAAGCTGATCTTGATTTGGGACTGAAATACAGTTATCCAAAGAATCTATTATCCCATCAGAATCAGTATCAATATCAGTTAGGGAAGTTAAAGCGGCTAGGCAATCCAATCTTGGAAAAGCCCTACCTGCATTATCTTGTATTAAGACATCGCTCGTCTTTAGCGCATTCTCAATTTGATCAGCAGTTAACTCAGGGGCATATTCCAACATTAGCGCTGCGCATGATGCTACTAGGGGTGTCGCCATAGAAGTACCTGAATACGTAATGGTACCTCCACCTCTGCGAGTTGAACTGATCGGACTTCCGGGAGCAAATATATCCAGTGACACACTAGAATTACTAAAGCAGGCCATTTGGTCCCCAACCGGATTCGAGTCAGTACAGTAATCACCGTTCCAACCCTTCGGATTTGTGTCCCATACTGCCCCGACAGCAATAGCTCCTGATATACATGCAGGTGCGCTGATAGAGTTAATCGAGGCTTCGTTTCCGCTACATACAAAACTCAAGGTGCCTCTATCCCTCAATGTTTTAATGGCAGAATTAAATGCTTGAGTGTATGCATAGGTCGAATCACAGTCGCTGCTAAACAGTTGGTTGGTACCCAGGCTCATATTAACAATATCTACGTTTGGTAATTCGTTTATCACATAATCTAAACCGGCTATAACAACAGACGCAGCACTGTAGCTATTTGAGCTATCAAGGACTTTTACCGCATGAATTTTCACTCCTGGTGACCCACCTTCTGGCGCAGTACTGCCCTGAGAGGCTATGATTCCGGTAACGTGAGTCCCATGACCGTTATCATCTTCTGCGTTATCTATTCCGTTGGGACAACTATCGGCAAAACATTTTTGGGTAAGAAGAATTCCTTGCAGGTCCACATGATCAGTATCAATCCCAGTGTCAAGAACAGCTACTTCGACACTTTGACCAGTTAAGCTATAGGTCTGTTTGACTGCATCTATATTCACTTGGGGGATCGCTTCACTAAGAGATCCGCGGCCGCCTAAATCAAATCCAATACGGGCGACAGACGAGTCTGCCGCTAACTGAACAAGACCTTTGAGTGAAACATTCGCCGCAATTGCATTAATTGATCTAAACCGACGCGTAAGTTCAAAGTCACTTTTGTCGTCAATGATTGCTAACACTTCGTCTGTACTTCGCTTTATGAGGCCATTAAGCGCTGTTAACGAGTTTTGCTGATAAACGGCAGGCGTCTCTGCACTAGTAATGATAAGTACCTTAAAATGCGGCTGCTCCGAAGCTACAGGACTATCGCTGATACTATCAAGTAATTCTTTATCAAGTTTACCGCTGGCTTGTAGGAACGATCTGGAAGACTCACCTGCCGATATAACTGAGCTAAAAACAAGCATCGCTGTAAGTAAAAGTAATCGTTTCATGCCTCGCTGAATCGTCTCTACCTTTTCTTGGCTGCGCATCTCTCTGCAAGTAATTAGTTTCATTAAAATGGTCTTCCCAGCTCACTCAACATATTAGTTAGACTTTTTAAGCTCATCTCTGATTTCGGTGAGCAACGCCACAGTCTCCTGCTGGCGCGTTACGAAAAAGAACATAGGATAAATGCCAAGAGTTATGATAGATAAGATGAGAAATATGATGAAATTGCCTAAACGTGCCGCCATTACGGATTCTCCTTTGATTCGTATGTCCTAATCATAACTAAATGCCCCCTAAAAGCCACCTCTCCTTATTTCAGAAGAAGACTGTGGCTGTAGAAAAGTATTTGAGATAGCCCCCTATAAAAAAAGGCTATTACTGGTATCTATATGCCTGACACGAAAAAACTTAAACCACTTGGGACTGCAAAGATATCTCAGAAAACTACGAAGGAAAGCACAAGACTTTTGAGGAAATACCTTAACCAATCTATCTAAATAGATAGCCTTAGGCCCGAACAATACGATCATATGCCGCCAGAAACACTCTTCTAACGGAGCATTGTTTTAAATCAAGCAGGCTCATGTGGACCTGAAAATACCGAAGAGCGACAGCGAGAACTAATAAGGGGACAATAAAAGCTATCGCCCCTCACAGTCTACTTAGCTGTATAAAACTGCTCGCATACTTCAAATTGATCATTAACAACCTCATCAATTAACGATGTGGCTTGGAGGTAAGTGTTGGCCCATGGGGCGCCTGAAAGGTAATCGTCAATGACTGCACCATGCGTTTTTTCATCAGAGGTTATAGACTTTAGATACAAGGTACCTGCCTCTTGAGTTCCGCCACCGATCGCAACAAAGAGGCCATTGATAAAGGTGTCGTGACCTGCATCCTGTATTTCTTTTTCAAGATTTGTTAGCGCTGCAACAAGAGCGGGAACATTGGCTGGTGAGACCTTAATTCTCATCGCTCGTTCGTACCCTGGATCTAGACGCGGAAACCCTTTAAGCGGCGCCCAAGTTGCACTATATTTAAACTCTCGCATATTTGCCATGGCCCTAGGCGCGTTGGATGGATCGTATTTACTTCCACCAACCAAAGCGGCAGTCACGCTTGGGAAAGCAGTCCACATCATTAGCTGACCTTCATAATCCTGGCCCGACACAGTTCTACAGTATCCTCCAGCGTCTGCACCAATTGCCTCATAAAGCCCAGGATTTGACTTAACAGATTTCAAATACCTATCAGTGTCTTTAGCGGCCACCATTAGTGTAGTAAAGGCACCTTTACTCTGCTCTTCAGCTAGATGACCATCTCCTAATACATTTGAACTTATGGCAGCTAGGAACAGTCCGATTATCAAAATTGCTTTTTTCATGATTTACTCCAATTTATAGGTTTCTCCTATCCAATCATAGCTGAATAGATTACCGAGTCAAATCAGGAGTAGGCCGAAGTCTGATCCTGCCAATAGATCGAGCAGGCATTTAAATCCGGCAGATAAATATCATACCTACCTTGCAATCTTTATGGATTATTCCGCTGTGCGTGGGCGGTATCTGTTCCAGACTACCTTCGCCACTATAAGGCCCAGGGTGATGAAGACTGGCGCTGTTAGCAAGGCCATGATGGATTCCCCAGTGGACAAGTCGACCGAACCATCCACTAGTAGCTGGCCGACACCCGTTTGATAGGGAATAACGTAATACTTAATTAGCAGCAGAGGCATAAGGCAGCCATACGCAATCAGGAACGCCGCCGCCCACATAGTTCTTTGGGTTTTGCCTAAGTCAAGATCGATATCTGGAGTGCGATGTAATTCCTTACGGTATTGCTCTTCTTGCGCGCTAACTGTGCCCATTTTTGATATGCAGATAATCGCCATTAAGCTAATACTTGCACCGATAAGGGCTGGATTGAAATAACTGGGTAGAGAAATCAGTCCAATGTATTCAAGAGTCGCGGGTATCACGTTACCAAAAAATCCTAACACAATGCCCCAGAAGGCAGCATCAGCTGTAATAGATTTGCTCCAAATACTCATGAAGCCCACGGGACCCCAGGAGGATGCGAAAACCGTACCGATAAACATCATCAGCCAAAATACATTGGGTGGGAAAATAAAACAGAGTACAAGCACCGCTGCGCCAGTGATAAACATGGCGATTCGTGAGGACCGCAACGTAAGTTCCTGCTTGCGCACTACAATATCATTGCTAATACTAAAACCCACTAGGGACAAAAAGGTCGATGCAGACGATAATGCTGCAGCCATAATGCCGGCCAGTAAAACCGCTCCTAGGATGCTAGGCACCAAGTTCTTAGCCGCCCATATCATCACCGTTTCTGACGGCGAAATATTTGGATTAGCTAAATTGATCAGCCCGCCTATGCCATAGATGAGAATCTGCATTAACGCTACCGCGAAGCACGCATAGACAGCTGCGCGGATAACGACATGCTCGTCTCTGGCCATTAAGTGCCGACTGGATTGCCAAGGACCGACGGCATAAACAAAACCCCAGGACATATCTACAATTAGCGTCCAAATAAGATAGTCCATAGGCGTTGGCCACTCAGTACCCTCTCCAACGGTACCGTGCCACGAAGCAATGTCTGGTTTACTCTCGACCTGTGTTAAATCTTGAACCGCCTGCGCAACCCCTCCCATTCCGTCGACGATATAAAATACAAACAATACAGTGGCACCGCAAAACAGCAGGAACATGAGCGTGTCCGTTACGATGACACCTTTAGATCCTGAATACATAGTAAACAAGGTATAACTAAGCCAGGCCAAAATAATGGCTTCAAAATACCCTAAGTCGGTTAATTCAGACAGCAAGATAGCGGCCCCCTGAGTAACCACAACAAGGTAGCCGCCCAGACCAACAATAATGGTCATACCGGCAGCCTTTTGCACTCTAGTACTATTAAATCGCCGCCCAAAAAACTCGGCCATGGTGGGTGCGCGACTACGGCGTAAAAAAGTACCAAAAAACAAGGCTCCGTAGACGTACCCTATTACCGCGACCCCTGGCATTAATATATAGGGACCCAATTGGCCGTCGTAGGTGAAACCGGCTTCACCGAGAAAGATAGAGGTGCTAAATACACTTGCAACGAGGGTGCCAACGATGAGAAGAGTCGGTGCCTGCCTGCCGGCAACAAAATAATCATCCAGTTGTTTAACGCTACGTCCCGCATAGACCCCAACGGCGATAAAAACAACCACACTTATTGCAATCGCAATCGTATAAATATCCAGTATAGCTCTCCGCTGAAAAACACATTAATCTTGATGGCGCGCTAAGTTATACAATAACACTGTTCCTTCAAGATTGGTCTGAAGTAAAAAGAATATCCTTGACCTCAGACTCGAAAATAAGCCGTATTAACTTTCCGCTTATAAAAACCTAATTAAATTTTGTGATATATATTTTGATTTTTGATGGTAAAAGAATCCTAATTTGACTGCAAATGAACTCTATGTTGACTTTATTTGACCCGCCACATAATCAGACCGTCAACTATACTCTTTTCACAAGTTAAACTAGAACTGGCAACGAAAAGCGATATTTTCTCTATAGCCAGAATCGTCATTCGCTCCACTTTAAGGTGAAAAATATGATTCGAATAAATTTCTTCCGAGTATTAATGACAAATATCTTACTGCCTACAGTTTTAGTTATGGCTGCATTTTTAGTGCCAAGCGCCGATGTATCTGCAGATTCTTTAGATAAGCTCTCGCCTGAACTAAAAGAAGAGCTCGCATACACCACCGGTGTGCAAGCGTTTATTTATGCTTACCCACTTTTGCACGTGAATCATTTCCGGTACCTGTTCAATGGCGAAAAGTCACCGAGATACAATGGCCCAGCGAATAGCTTGAACCATAATCGTGAACTTGAGGCGGGTAAAAATGCAGCCGCGGCATCCCCCAATCATGACACTCTATACACTTTAGCCTTTGTCGATCTCAGCGAACCATTAGTGTTTGACGTACCTGCGATGAGTGATCGGTACTACACCATCCAGCTTGCCGACGCCTACGCAACTAACTTCGGTGACATCGGAACCCGTCACAATGAGGGCGTTGCGGGTAAATATATGGTGGTGGGTCCCAACTGGAAGGGTAAGAAGCCGAGTGGTATAACAAAAATCTTCCACAGCCCGACTTCTTGGGCTATGCCTCTGATCCGAATTCTAGTCGATAATGAAAATGAGCTCGAGTCGATTCATATGATGCAGGATAAGTTCAAATTCAAAAGGCTGGACGGCTCTGACGTTGTCCCTCTGGATGCCGCGTCGGTACCAAGCACTCTTGAACCACTCACTGCGCTGCCCTCACTTGACTCATCAAAACCAGAGGATTTTTGGGCGATTATTAACCGTGAATTTACCAATAACCCGCCGCCGCCGGCCGATAAAGAGCTAGTAGACCAGTTTGCAGTTGTCGGTATAGGTCCAGGGCAACCAGCGGATCTATCCTGGCTCGACCCCGCCGTCCAAAAGGGCCTAAATCGTGCAGTAATTACAGGCATGAAGATTGTTACGTCCTTCGCAGATGACATTACAGGAGGCGCATCAATCAACGGCTGGGGCTACTCGCAGGCAAATATAGGCAGATACGCTACTGACTACCTATATCGAGCTGGCGTGACCCGGATGGGTCTGATGGCTAACGACCCCGTAGAAGCAACATACCTTTCACTCTATACCGACTCAAACGCGCAGACTTTAAGTGGTGCTAATAAATACAGCATTCATTTTGAAGCCGACAATCTCCCACCCGCTAAAGCGTTTTGGTCCATCACGATATATGACAGTAAAAACTATAGCCTCGTGGAGAACAGTATTGGTCGCTTCAGCCTTGGCGATCGGAGCCCTGGACTAACCTTTAACGATGATAAGTCTCTGACTCTGTATGTTAGCTATGACACCACAGATGAAGAGCATCTATCAAACTGGTTGCCTGCGCCACCTGAGGGTTTTTATCTCATTATGCGTATTTATATACCAGAAAACTCTGTCGTCGAGCAAACTTGGGCCCCGCCACCACTTGATTTAGCGGCTAATGGCAAAGCTTGGGTTGAGCGCTAAAAGCACTTAACCCACTACTGTGGTATTAAAAAAAGACCTTATCTACAGGTC
>Ga0308016_10001448_pt1 | contig 11758 bp, 10 predicted proteins | sample Neamet233_FD_203129 | JGI IMG/M metagenome (GOLD analysis project Ga0308016, IMG submission 203129) | Marine microbial communities from water near the shore, Antarctic Ocean - #233 | ecosystem: Environmental > Aquatic > Marine > Unclassified | place: Southern Ocean | collected 2014-07-28
TTCAAAGGTGAACATGTCCTTTCGCGGGGTCATGATTTCCTTGACAGAGGTGCTGCCAAACCGGACAATCTCCTTCAATAGCTTGTGCTGTTCAGCAGAATGTGATCCATCATCGGTCAATTCCAACGCGTCCTCCAGTTGATCCACAGTCACGGTTGAAGCTTGCTGTTGCTCAAAAAGTCTGGATATGGCAGTCAAAGCAGTGACCAAGGGGGCAGTCAGCTTCATGATGCTTGCAATAACCTGCACCACTTTCATGCTGTAGGATTTTGCATGCCCGCCTGCATAGGTTTTTGGAATCACTTCGCCAAGCACCAGCAAAAGGGCTGTGACCCCGGCCATTTGAATGGCAACCATCAACCAAGGGTGTTCACCTAGGTTGAAGATCTCTTGCACGGCCCACCCGCTGCTGAGAACAAAGCCAATGTTGAAAAAGTTGTTGATGATTAGCAAGGTGGCAAGCAGTCGTTCAGGCGAATCAAGCACTGCAATGACTTGCTGGGCTTTTGGTCTTTCGTCCTCTTGCAGGTCTTTGATGTCTTTTGGTCTCAGCGAGAAAAAAGCGACTTCTGATGCTGAAGCGAATGCGGATCCTGCGAGCAAAAGGGCCATGGCCATCAAGGGGATGAGGGCTTCAGCGGACAAGTTGATCAAGTTGACAAGAAGGGGTAAGGGGTCAGGATCCAATGCTGTGCCAATTGGTGCTTTCTTTTCGATGGCCTTCGCGATACGTGCAATGCTTGGAGGGGCCTATGGGAAATTTGGCCAAAATACCGCCACGGTCAAAGCAGCAAATGCCTGGGTATTTACCCAGGTTGCCGATCAGCATGACGTTGTTCAATGTACCTCCCATGTTTCTGTGTGATTTGCTTGAATAGCTGAATCAAATGTACTTGAATTCTCGCAACCATCGCGTGAATGGTTGTGGCCATGCAAGCTCACTTAATTCATTGATATCCACCCAGGTTATGCTGTCATTCAGGTCTGATAGCTGGGCCTCATGGATGGTGATGTGAAGCTGCATGTGGGTTAATGCATGGTCGCATGACCAGAGCAGCGGCTGCCCGTTGTCGGGCTGACTGGCTGGCAGGGTGACCAGTCCGGGCCAAATGCCCTGATTGTTTCTGTTTGTGACTGCTATTTTCCCTTGGTGAGTCACCAACATGAATGCCCAATGGGCCTTTTTGACGGTGATTTTGACGGACTTCACAGGTCGCAAATGGATGCTTGACCGTTCTCGCGCCAGACAATAGGTCGACACGGGGCATTGGTCGCATGCAGGCTTCTTGCCCTTGCAAATTTGACTTCCCAGGTCCATGATGGCTTGGTTGAAGTCACCAGGTCTGTCTTTGTCAATGCTGTCATTGCCCAAGGCCTGTATGGCTTGCTTTCCCTCTGCTTTATCCACGGGCAAGGGAAGATCAAAGAGCCGGCTGTATACCCTATTGGCATTCCCGTCAATGGCTGCAATGGGGTCTTTAAACAGGTAGGAGGCAAGTGCTGAAGCCGTGTAAGGCCCCACCCCCGGCAGCTTGAGCCATTGGGCATGATTCAGGGGGAAATGCCCTTGTTCATGAATGATGATTGCTGCCTTGTGCAGCTGATGAGCACGCCGGTAGTAGCCTAGCCCAGCCCACTCACTGAGGACTTGGTCGATGCTTGCCTCTGCCAGATCTGCTACGCTAGGGAAAACCTTCAGCAAGCGATACCAATAGTCAATGCCTGTGGCGACCTGCGTTTGCTGCATGATTATTTCGCAAAGCCATAGCTCGTAAGCGCCTGATTCTCTGCGCCATGGGAGAGATCGGCCTTGTTGGTCGTACCATGAAAGTAAGTGAGAAGAAATCAAAGGGTAAATGTTGTTCGTTCAGGCACAAGTCGTTAACTTTGCGGCCGCTAAATTAACGCCCTGAGGCTCAGGGTTTCGATTCATTATTTCGATAAACAATATATCCATTATGACAAAAGCAGACATTGTTTCCCGTATTTCCGATCGCACAGGTATGGAAAAGGCAGACGTTCTGGCCGCAGTTGAAGGTTTTATGCAAGAGGTTCGCTCAGGCATGGAATCCGGCGAAAACGTTTATCTCCGTGGCTTTGGGAGCTTCATCCTAAAGCGCCGTGCACAAAAGACCGGTCGCAATATTTCAAAAAATACGACCCTGATCATTCCAGCACATTACATTCCTGCCTTCAAGCCAGCAAAGACATTTGCTGAAGAAGTCAAGATCAACGTGCCTGTTAAGGACTGATTCCTGTGAAACGAACACTCATCATCGCCCTGGCTGCCACCATTTTGTTGGCCCTTGCTATGTGGATGCTGCCTACCACCCCTCCGGTGGAAGTCGCAGATCCAGATGACGCTTTGGTGCAGTCAATCGTTGCAGATATCGAAGCCGGATCTGCCAACCCCATGGAGAGTATCCTCAAGCTCCGTGCCGTGGCAGAACGCAATCCAGACCATCGTGGCGCACAACTTTGGTTAGGTAAATTTTCCATGATGACAGGTCAATGGGACAATGCAGTTGATCGTTTTCAACTAGCCCTTGATGCTGCGCCAACCATGCCCGAAACAGCCATCCTCTTGTCAGAGGCTCTACAGAAGGCAAACAATATGCATGGGGCCATGGAAGCCCTGCGCCAGTTCCAAGAGACAAACCCAGACCTCGCGTCAGAGGTTGAGCAAGCCTTGGAGCAACTCCTTGAGGCGTCTGATTCACAGACCCTTTGATTAATATTTAATACTCACACATTATGCCAAGCGGTAAAAAAAGAAAACGTCACAAGATGGCCACACACAAGCGCAAAAAGCGTTTGCGTAAGAATCGTCACAAGAAGAAATAAATACTAAATGACCATGCGAAACGAGCTAGTAATACAAGCCAGCGAATCGGATGCAGTCATTGCCCTTCTTCAAGAAGGTCGTTTAATGGAACTCGTGAAGGAAGATGGCGATCAAGCCTATTCCGTCGGAGATATCTATTTAGGGACGGTGCGCAAGTTGGCGCAAAGTCTCAATGCGGCCTTTGTAGATGTTGGTTATGAGAAGGATGCTTTCCTTCATTATCATGACCTTGGTCCTCAATATAAGTCAGGAAAAGCCTTCTATGAGAAGGTGATTAAGGGCAAGCAGAACACAACGATTGCAAAATCGGACCTGCTTCCTCACATTGACAAAAACGGATCCATTGATAAAGTGCTCAAGTCCGGAGATCAAATTTTGGTACAAATTGCCAAAGAACCGATTTCCACCAAGGGCCCTAGAATCACTGCAGACATCTCATTAGCAGGTAGGTTTATGGTACTCGTCCCCTTCTCGGACCGGGTTTCTGTTTCACAGAAAATTCGCGACCGAAAGGAGAAAGAACGCCTAAGAAAACTTGCCAAGAAGATCAGGCCAAATGGCTTCGGAATGATACTCCGTACCGTTGCAAAGGACATGTCCGCTGAGGACATACAAGCTGACCTTGATGACTTAGTCAACAAGTGGAAGAACCTGCACCGCCAATTGCGAGGCGCCAAGCCGCGCAAATGTGTTCTCAGGGAAGTCGATCGATTGAACGCGTATTTGCGTGACATCATGAGCGATAGCTTTGAGAAGATTGTGGTGGACAATGCAGAACTGACCGGAGAAATCCGTGAATACGTTGAGACCATTGCCCCGGGTAAAGGCAAAATTGTGCAAACGCACAGTTCTGAAGTGCCCATTTTCCAGCACTACAATGTTGATAGGCAAACCAAGTCTGCTTTTGGCCGTACGGTCAATATGGGCAAGGGGACCTACCTCATTGTTGAGCACACGGAAGCCATGCATGTCATTGATGTGAACTCGGGCAACCGAAGCAACAAAAATGAAAGCCAGGAGGACAATGCTATTGCCGTCAATTTGATAGCGGCAGATGAAGTAGCCCGCCAGCTGCGCTTGCGCGACATGGGAGGTATCATCTGTGTCGATTTCATTGACATGCAACGGTCTGAAAACCGCAGGAAATTGGTCAAGCATCTGAGTGATGCCATGGCAAAGGACCGAGCCCGTCACAAAATCTTACCACCTTCCAAGTTTGGCATTGTGGAGATCACGCGACAGCGTGTACGACCGGTTCAGCAAATTCAGACTAAGGAGAAGAACCCTGACCTCATGGTTGATGCGCCCATCACCATGATTGATGCCCTTGAACACAAGTTTGACAAGATTGTCGCTTCGCGTTTGAGCAAGGGTAAAGAGGGTCCTGTCTTTCTGCATGTGCACCCCTTCATTCACGCCTTCCTGACGCAAGGCTGGTGGTGGGAAACCATCGAGCGTAAATGGTCCAAGACCTATGGCATGAAGTTGACCATCATTCCCCGTGATGCCTTCAAAATGCTTGACTACCGATTCCAGGATTTGAAAGAACATCTTCTTAACTGATCGGAAAATTTATCCTAGAAACGGGCGGCCTTTGTGCCGCCCGTTTTATTTTGCAGCCATGGCATTTAAACGTGAACCCATTCATGATCTCAAGCAAGCTGGCTTGGTAGCACGCAAATACTGCGACTACCAGGAACGCTGCCACAGTGAGGTCGTGAAGCGATTGAGGGACATGGGGCTGGGTCAGGCGGCTTGCGATAGCCTGCTGGGTGAATTAATCATTGAAGGCTACCTCAGTGAAAGTCGCTTTGCTTTAGCCTATGCCAGTGGCAAATGCCGCATCAAGCGCTGGGGTCCCTACAAGATCACCCATGCCTTGCGGCAGAAGTATGTTGATGAAGGTTGCATAACGGAGGCCTTGAAGCCCTTGATGGATGAGGCATTCCCTGAGGCCTTGCAAGCCTTGATGACAAGGCGATTGGCCCGTATCCCATCGAGTGAGTCAAGCAGCGCGAGAAAAAACAACGTGTGGAAGTACGCTAACACCTATGGTTATGCGGGCGATGACATTGCCCGGACATGGGCCTTGTTGAAGGGGGGCTGATTACAAACGCTTCAATGCCTGGTCAAGGTGTGCCATGTGTGCATCGCTGATGTCCATATGCGTAACGAACCGCAACCACTGACTGTCCATTGCTACAATGTGAATGCCAGAACTGGCCAGGCGTTCTTGGATGTCAGAAGCCTGATGGCTGTCAATGACTTTGAATATGACCATGTTGGTCTCGCAAGGCTTGCGCTCGCTCACCCATGAACATTCGGATAACCATTGGTCAATCAGCTGAGCCTTTGCATGATCCTCAGCCAGTTGCTCCACATGGTTCTCTAAGGCATAGAGACCAGCTGCTGCCAGCAAACCACTTTGCCTCATGCCACCACCCATGCGCTTTCTGATGCGGTGACCCGATTGAATGAAGGCCTTGCTTCCCAACAACAGGGAACCCACGGGTGCACCCAAGCCCTTGCTTAAACACAAGGAGATGGAATCAAAACACTGGCCATAAGACTTGGGGTCTTCCTTGTCGCGAACCAGGGCATTGAAGAGCCGTGCCCCATCGAGGTGGTAGGCCAGGTTATGAGATTTTGCAACTTGGCCAATGGCCTCAAGCATGGGAAGACCCATGCAGGATCCCCCACCTTTGTTGGCGGTGTTTTCAACAGAAATCAGTCGTGTTGCCGCCAGGTGGACATTGCCAGAAGGTTGAATCAGGGCCTTCACGTCATCAGCAGTTAATCGACCCAAGTCATCACCGCCACACCGGGCTTGAACGCCGCTATTGGCTGCGATGCCGCCCCCTTCGTAGTTGTAGATGTGAGCCAAATGAGAGCATATCAGCTCATCGCCAGGTTGTGTGTGTGCCTTGATGGCAATCTGATTGGTCATGGTGCCAGAGGGGCAGAATAGGGCGTCTTCCATCCCGAATAAGTCAGAAACGTAGGCTTCCAAAAGCTTGACGCTGGGGTCATCACCTAAAACATCGTCACCCAATGGGGCTTGCATCATGGCTTGCATCATGGCTTGTGTAGGCCGAGTAACGGTATCAGAACGAAAATCTGCTTGCATTGCTATCATCTGACTAAGGTAAGCCGCCTTACTTTTACCAACATGATCACCTCAGAAAAAATCAAGCAATTCGGCAAGCGGATTGAGACTTTGGGCAAATACCTCAACATTGAGAAAAGGCGTCTGGATCTTGCCAATGAGGAGGAACGTACAGGCAATCCAGACTTTTGGAATGATTCAAAGGCAGCAGAAATTGTCATGAGGAAAATCCGTGAAACCAAGTATTGGATTGATGGCCATGAGTTATTGATTTCGCAACTGGGGGAAGTAGAGTTGTCTGTTGAGTTTTACAAGGAAGGCGAACTCGATGAAAGTGATGTAGATAAGGCAGTTGAAGAACTTGAGACCAACTTGAGTGACATGGAGTTTCGCAACATGCTTTCCGGTGAAGAAGACAAGCTCAGCGCGGTGGTTCAAATCACAGCTGGTGCCGGCGGAACAGAGTCTTGCGATTGGGCAGCCATGCTGATGCGCATGTACATTCGATGGGCAGAGCGCAATGGCCACAGTCTGCGTGAATTGAATTTTCAATCGGGCGACGTGGCAGGCATCAAAACTGTGACACTGGAGATTTCTGGAGATTATTGCTTTGGTTACCTCAAGGGCGAAAACGGCGTCCACCGCTTGGTGCGAATCAGCCCCTACGATTCAAGTGCCCGAAGACACACATCCTTTGTCTCCGTGTATGTTTACCCCTTGGTGGACGACACCATTGATATTCAAATCAATTTGTCTGACATCAGCTGGGACACGTTCCGGTCATCTGGTGCAGGTGGGCAAAATGTCAACAAGGTGGAAACGGGGGTCAGGCTCCGGCACAAAACTTCGGGTATCGTCATTGAAAATACAGAAACCCGTTCCCAGCTCAAGAACAAAGAGAAAGCGATTCAATTGCTCAAATCTCGCTTGTATGAAGCGGAGATTGAGGCAAGGAATGCCAAGCGAACTGAGATCGAGGCTGGTAAAATGAAAATCGAATTTGGCAGCCAGATTCGCAACTATGTGTTGCACCCTTACAAGCTGGTAAAAGACGTCAGAACGTCCGTTGAATCAGGCAACCCAGATGCTGTTTTGGATGGAGATCTTGATGTCTTCCTCAAGGCCTTTTTGATGGCGCAAAGCAACGCAGAGGAAGACTAGTCGAGTACCTTATTAAATCATGAGTCTGCCGTAAATTGGGGGAATGCAAAGCCTGCGCCATTTTTCGGGTCTATTGATCGTGCTACTATTCCCCGCGACCCTGCTTTCGCAGGAACTCAGCGGCAGCAGCTATGGCTTGATTGCCAATCACGGCCAGTGGCACGATGATGTTGTGGCAGCAGTCAACATGGGCGATGCCAGGGTGTGGGTCCTGCACGATGGGTTGCGGTTTGCCATGGCCTTGGATTCAGGTATCTGGGTCAGCACAGAGCGATTTCTTGATGCCAATCAATCAAGCCATTGGGAATCCGATGCCAGCGAATCATCGCAGGTGGTGAACTTTCACTTGGGGAAGCGACAAGCATCCGGACTGACAATGGCTCAGGGAGGCTGGCTACGCAATGTCTACCCCGGCGTGGATTTGCGAATATCGGTGCAGGGTAATCAGTTCAAAACCACATGGCATGCAAAGCAATCAGAGGCCTTATCAAGGGTTCGTTCCCAATGGGAAGGGGTGAATCGGCAGTCAGCATACCGCGATGAACTTCGCCTTCAATTGCCAGCAGGGTCCATCCATGTTAGCATGCCTGCATCGTATGCAAAAGAGGCATTGGTGAAGTCCACATGGCGACGTGATGGCAAACAATGGCGGATGCATGCAAAAGGGGCAACGGTCATTGACCCCATCTACCGTTTCAGCAGCTTTTCTGGCTCAACCAGTGACAACTTTGGCTACACAGCAACCTATGACGCCATGGGAAGAACATGGGCAGGTGGAACAGCTTTTGGCAGTCAGTACCCTACCAGCAATGGGTTTCAGTCCAGTTTTGGTGGCGCAGTTGACATGGCATTCATGCTATTTTCTGGTGATGGTCTATCCATCATATCCTCCACCTATGTGGGCGGCTCAGGTGCGGAACAGCCGCATAGCATGATGGTAGCTCCCAATGGGGATCTGGTTGTGATGGGAACGAGCAATTCCAGCAACTTTCCCCATACCAGTCAATCTTGGGATAGCACAAGGGCAGGTGGACCTGCCACCAATGGCGGCGGCACACAATTCAATCCCGGTCCGGATTTGGTGTTGTTTCGCTTGGATTCCACAGGGTCCCAATTGCTTGGATCTACCTATGCGGGGGGGTCGGGATCAGACGGCATCAATGTCCTAATTCCCATGAATTATGGTGACCAGGCACGGGGAGATATCTTAGTGACATCAGATGCCATTTATGCTGTTTCATCGACCCAGTCAACCGACTTTCCAGCCACCTTGGACAGCACTTTGGGTGGTTCGCAAGATGGATTGATCATGCAATGGTCACCGTTCTTGGATTCACTGAACTGGGCCTCATTGGTTGGCGGCAGTCAATTGGATGCCTGCTTTGGTGCCACCTTGGTAGATCACAACAACCAAAAGGTTCTGGCTGTAGTCGGCGCTAGCACATCAGACAATCTCGCCACCTCAAATGCCTACCAAAGCAGTAGAGGAGGGAATGTGGACGCATGGATCAGTACCTACGACGCAAGCAATGGCAGCCTCATTGCAAGCAGTTACTTGGGTGAAACCCTTTACGATGCAGCATTCATGGTTGGCCATCAACCCAAGGGAGCCTGGTTGACCACGGGAGACTCCAGCGCCATCGCCTTCATTGGTTTGAGTCAGGTGGGCTTGCAGGATGTGGGCAGCCACTGGTCGCAAAGCGCCCGGGCACAATTCATTGCCTGGATGCCCCTGTCGCTTGATAGCCTCTACCGCGTGCAATCATTTGGTTCCCCATCAGGTGCCAGACCTAACATCTCACCCACAGCTTTTTCCATGGACCCTTGTGGTTCCATTTACTTATCTGGTTGGGGTGGGCTGGTCAACAGTTCGGGGACAGGCAACACCACCAATTTGTACACCACGCCAGATGCCTATGACAGCATCACCGATGGCAGTGATTTTTATTTCATGGTTTTGGGTCGACACGGTTCGCCCTTGTACGCAACCTACTTTGGTGGGCAGGGCAGCGCAGAGCATGTGGATGGAGGTACCTCCCGGTTTGACCCTAACGGAGTCATTCATCAAGCGATTTGTGCTGGCTGTGGCGGCAATTCATTGCTGCCTGTATTCCCTCACAATGCCTATGCCACCATCAATGGATCGAGCAACTGCAACATGGCAGCTGTGCAAATCGCCTTTGAGCAACAAGCGGCACAATTGGACTTGCAACTGGTCAAAGATTCCCTCTGCATTGGCACACAGGCGGAACTGATAGGTGTGGCCTTGCGGTCAGATTCAGCTCGCATTGATTGGGGTGATGGAATCGTGCAGTCTGTGACCTCTCCATTGGGACAAACTCATTGGTATGCCACCGATAGCATGTATGTGATTCAAGTCAGCAGCTGGGACACCCTTTGCCAGACATGGGCCAGCCAGACTTTGATTCTTCATGTGCATTTGCCTGACCCACCCAAGGCCTACATGTCATTGGTTTATGACCCCTGTGACAGCACACATCATGTGGAGTTACACCCCACAGATTCTTTGAATTCCCATGCGCTTTTGGTGATGTGGGGCGATGGCGATTCTCACTATGAGGTCATGAAGTGCCCCATGATTCACGATTATCGATTAGACAATTATGGCCCTTTTACCATCACCTTGATTGCCTACGATACCCTGTGTGGATTGGCGGATACGGCAACGTGGGTGGTGTCTTTCCGACCCCCTTTAGGCAACATTGTCACGGATGCCACTGTGGACCCGTGCACAAGCCCGCCACAAGTCAGCTTGAATGCAGCAGCCAATCAAGCCACCCATTATGCCTGGTACCCCAATGGTTTGAGTGGGGCAGTAATTTGGGGCCAATACATCAGCTTACTGACCACCATTGGGTCCCATGACATCGTCGTCGTGGCAGTTGACAGCACATGCTTGCGGTATGATACCCTGACCGTCACCTACCAGGTGGGCATGGATGACATGAGTGCTTTGATCTTCCCTAGCATTTTTACGCCCAATGGGGATGGGGTGAATGATTGGTGCTATTTGCCGGAAGCTGCACAGTCTTCATTGGCCTCACTGAATTTTCAGGTTTACAGCCGATGGGGACAGCTGGTCTTTGAGACCACGGATCCAAACTTTGCTTGGGGTGGGGAATCCCGGACAGGCGCATTGCCTGATGGCGTGTACTTTTGGGTGGCCCACTGGACATCTCTCTGTGGCTCTCAAGGCGACCATCACGGATCAATCACCATCAACCGCAAACCATGAAGCCAATTATCTACCACAACCCACGATGCACCAAGAGCAGAGAAGCGCTAGCCTGGCTTGAAGCTAATGGCCATGAGCCCGTGATTGTCAAGTACCTTGATGAGGCGCTGACTTACGAGGTGTTGGATGCCTTATTGCAAACCATGGACATGGATCCCCGTGCGTTGATTCGAAGCAATGAAGCTGATTGGAAAAGTCACTTTGCTGATGCAGAGCTTGGTGATGAGGAGCTGATTTATGCCATGATTGAATACCCCAAGCTGATGCAACGCCCCATTGTTTCATGGAAGAACAAGGCCGCCGTGGGCCGCCCCTTAGAGGCCATAAAAGACCTGTTTTAGCACATGTCGCCGGGCTTGACCCAGGCATCAAACTCAGCTTCAGTCACATAGCCTAATGCCAATGCAGCATCCTTGAGTGTGCTGCCTTCTGCATGCGCCTTTTTAGCGATGCTGGCAGATTTTTCGTAACCAATGTGGGTGTTAAGGGCAGTGACAAGCATCAGTGAATTGTTCAAATGCTTAGTGATTTGCTCATGGTCGGGTTCAATGCCAGCCACACAATTGTCGGTGAATGACATGCATGCATCCCCAATTAGGTGACCGCTTTCAAGGATATTTTTTGCCATCATGGGCTTGAACACATTGAGTTCAAAATGGCCACTTGCACCGCCCATGCTCATCGCTACATCGTTGCCAATCACTTGTGCTGCAACCATGGTGATGGCTTCTGCCTGTGTGGGGTTGACCTTGCCTGGCATGATGGAGGATCCTGGCTCATTGGGTGGGATCAAAATTTCGCCAATACCTGAACGTGGACCGGATGAAAGCATGCGGATGTCATTGCCAATTTTCATCAAGGACACAGCCACACGTTTGTAGGCTGCATGCAATTCTACCATGGCATCATGTGCTGCCAATGCTTCAAATTTGTTGGGCGCAGTCACAAAGGGCTTGCCGGTCAGATGCGCAATGTTGGCAGCTACTTTGACGGCGTAGCCTTTGGGTGTGTTGAGTCCTGTGCCAACTGCTGTGCCGCCAAGGGCCAGTTCTGCCACCATCTCCAAGGCGTTGTGGATGTTGCGCATGCCATTGTCTAGCTGCTGAACATAGGCAGAGAATTCTTGACCCAAGGTCAATGGCGTGGCATCCATGAAATGGGTTCTGCCCGTTTTCACCACATGCGCAAAGGCAGTGGACTTGGCATCAAGGACATCACGCAAATGTTTCAGGCCGGGTAGGGTGACATCCACAGCTTGGCTGTAGGCAGCAATGTGCATGGCGGTGGGGAAGGTGTCATTGGAGGACTGTGATTTGTTCACGTCGTCATTCGGGTGCAACACCTTGTTGCTGTCGGTCAACTTGCCACCTTGCAAGACATGGCCGCGGTT